>OLSL01001613.1_pt1 | contig 20262 bp, 19 predicted proteins | sample 1672511 | NCBI WGS metagenome assembly OLSL01 (sample SAMEA3136694, study PRJEB25190) | human gut metagenome | biome: human gut; feature: human-associated habitat; material: faeces | place: Austria | collected 2013
AATACACAATTGCCCTGCCATAAAGATTCCTCTTCTATAAATAGCTTTATTTACAGTATGAAGAAAATCTTTTGCATCATCCAAGCTTGTTAGCATCCCATATTTCTGTTCGTCAATAAATTTTCTTTTCCCTTTATTAAATAGTGGTAATAGTTCCCCGTTTTCTCCTATATAATCCCATAAGAAAAAAATATTAATATATTTTTCCAAATTATCATTTTCAAAATGTTTTCCACTTCTTGCTATAAATCCTTCTTTTTGTAATATATCCAACGATGCGTCCCAATAGTCTCTCGTGCTTCCATATCGAGCCTTATTAAAGCCATATGGTACTAATACAAAATTTCCTATTGTATGCGTAAATACAGCTAGTTTTTCTAAACCTGATTTTAATTCAGAATCCTTATCTATACTATCTTTGCAAAAATTGTACGTTGTCAAAAAAGAATTCATTGTATCGCCGCCAAATGAAGTATACGTATCTAAATTTTCTTCTTTATTATCCTTAGTCCATTTCCATAACTTTTTACTCTCCTCCGAATCAGTATTTCCCCATAAGCTTTCTTTTGAATTCTTACTATAATTCCACAAAATCTTATATAACGCTGTTGTTACATCACACGTATCATTAGAACTATCGCAATCAAATAAACGTACTTTTTTTTCCAAAATTTCATCTGCCGTTCTATATGCCAAAAATTGCTCAATACCACTATCTTTGTTTGCTAATTCTCCTCTATAAGGACATTTTTCCAACATTATTTGCTTATTTTTACCCGCTACCGTGTTTTCCTTTAAATATTCATTATAATAATCATACATAAATTTCTTAAAATCAAATTTTGCTATTTCAACCAAGCAATTTTCTTTTGATAATATCCCATTCAACCAATCCATAATTTTCATTATTTATACCACTTGTACCTTTCCACACAAAAAAACACCACAGCCCCACCATGATGTTTCCTCACATTGTTGCAACTGGCTGCCATTTCACAGGCCCTATAGCTTTCCGTCACAGTGTTTCCACTGCTTTGGCTATTGAATTTATCATATACTATATTATACATCCGATACAATTCAATAGCAACCATTTCCACCATTTCTTTTAGCTATTTTTACCAATTTCATTTCTTTATTTACTTACTCCTATAGCATTTCTGCCAAATTTCTGGCCAATCTGAAAGATTTTTACAAGATTCTCTTCTCCATATCGGTTCACCCCAGGTACGATAATCGCATATATGCCAGGACTCATTCAACTTCTTATAGTGCTTTGATTTTCCTGCTTTAATATCGCCATGTTTGATTTTCCCATTTCGGCGAACCCGCCGATTGGCATATTTTTTCGCTGAACGGTCTTTATCACCTTTGTACACGGGCGTATGTTTAAAACTACGGCTCATACAACAGTACCTCCTCATAGGATTCCAGTCTTCCATATGCAAGGTTGGAACCCTATCACTTTTTCATCCTTCCGTCGACCTGCAGCAATTTTTCTGCTGCATCCACCACACCCTATTTCGATTGTTCCGATAGAACAATCACCATGCGCTTTTTATGCATGGTCTCATAATCAACGTCCCGCCAATATTCTTCTACCCACGGATGATCTTCCATTCCGATGCCATAGACATGCATATTGTCGTATTTCTCCGGTATATCACATCTTAATTCATAGATCTCAGATGACCAGTCTTCTCTTTTGACAACTGCGAAGTTTCTTCCGTTCTGCAGATAAGGCTTCAAGTCTCTGAACAATAACTCTTTGTCGTTACTGCGCTGAATCGGCCGCGGCTTCTCGCTCAATACAATCTCTATAGCCGGTTTCAAAGTGATGTCTTTTGACGTTATAACAGCTTCTCCCGACTGAGCCGGTACTGTATAGACATCATTTGAGAATTCTACATCAATCATCCCTATGCCATAGACATAGAGATGATCGTATTTTTGCTCCGGAATGTCTGCCATGAACAGATAATTTTCATAATAGCCATCCTCATGATTGATGGATAATCGGACATTGCGGGCGATATATTTTTTGATCTCTTTAAACTGAATAGCCATATCTGCCTATTCCTCACTTTCATTACATTCTTTTTCATAGAATTCAATCAGCTCCATCACGCGAGCCAATTCCTGTTTCTTTTCTTCCAGGACTTTCTTGTCAAAAATATACAGCGGCATATATCTCAGATATCTGGTCTGACTCCATGTAAAACCGAATCTTTTCTCCATTACTGATGCAAACTGTTGAAAATCCTGATTTTCTTCCATCAGTTTCACGATTTCCACCGCGTTTTCCGCCGCAATCATATATGCCTCCAATTCCTCCTTCTTTAACTGAGCTTCTGACAATTTTCTCCACACATATCTTTTGTAACCGATTTTATTCCCCATACTGCCATCGGCCCTTTGTTTTCTTGCATCCTCAATTCTTGCCATCTCACACTTACATTCTTCATACTTTTCTGTTGTCAGCATGTCCAGTCGAATTTGAGATAATTTTTTAATCTGATAATCAGACAAACCGTACTTCTCTTTTAATTCAATTGTCATTTCACCAGGATTTCGGCTGTTTTTGATGGCATCAATGATTTCTGTACTATGCTCATATAACCAGATATAGTCCTTGCATAGCTCATAATGCGTATCCTCATATTCAAAATTGACATCCTCTTCATAGGCTCGTCTTTCCTTTGGTATGGTCCCATGCATTTTTTTATAATTCACTCCGGCATATTCATTGGTACGGACATTAGTACGAGCGCCAATATGATCATATTCCGCCAGCTCATTAATTGCCAGGGCATAGGCTTTGGACAATGCCGCATAGATGGATGTGAAATCATCCACATAAACAGAAATACGCTGCACATTACCCGGATAATTTTTCGGTACATATTCGCCAAATCTTTCAATCCCAATACTCACCTGATTACATCTCATACGCTTTTCCTCCCGCATTAAAATAATTGAATATAGTCTCTAAATAATATAGTTTCCACCGCCGGTGTCTTTGCGGCATATTCTGCCCGCTCAAGACCATTTGTCAGCAGCAAACGCTCCCACAACTTCGGATAATTTCTGAAATCAAACAAGTTATCATCCAGAATCACATATTCTTCGATTTCAGGATGATTCTCCAGATAAACCTGAATACCAGCACCGCGCTTGTACATCTGGTCTTCTGTATGCGCCGACAGTGTTAAACCATATTTCTCCAGTTTTGAGACCAGATACACATAATCTTCCTGTGTCGACTCCATCTCTTTCCAGTCAGAAGATAAAACGATATCGCCGCCGCCCATTTTTTCAATGACCTTTGACAGAATTTCTACCCGGGCATCGTCGATGCCCCTATAACCTTCCGGTGTCTTTTGTACAGTGGTTTTAGAATTGAGAACACCATCTACATCAAGAAATACAACAAAATGCTTGTTTTTCATCCAACATTTCCTCCATTTAAGAAAATCATCTGCTTGTTGCTCTTACTATAGCATTTCTATATGTGTAAGAACTTACCCATCATCCCTTTCTAAACCATTTTTACGATAAAACAGTAAAATTATTTTTCCATTTTGCCTTTTCACCGGGGGTTTTGTTTAATATCAGTCATCCTGGCTTCTAATTTCTCTCACATATTTTTCTCATATATTTCTCAAACACTCTGAAATTCCGATCGTCTCTCGGTGAACAATACACCGCAAATTCAATATTTTTGAAGGCATACAGATAGTCTTCAATCACATTTCCCGCCGCCTGGGCAACAATTTCCGGTTTGTTTTTGAATGCACCGCAGCCGAAGGCCCCAAGAATCACCGTTTCATCCTTTTCTGAAATGGCAGTATCCAGAATGCGTCTTAATCTCCGTTCATGCAGATCCAGCAGTGCTTCATCTGACATTTTGACACTTTTCCTGCCATCCCCAGTATTAAAGGTATTTCCCGGACGTTCTCTGAGATTGGGTGCCGCACAGGTAATGACATCGACCTGATACCAATCTGATTCATCCATCAGCTTCGGACATTCACTATCCCTTTTAAACACCAACACTTCCGGCGTAAAGATGATATCATCATTATGGAGCGGATTCCTTGCCCGCCGATGAGGCCTGTAAAATCCATTCAACAGCTCCGGCGTATTCAGACAAAAGTATAAGTCCGAACATCGACAGAGACATTCTTCCTGCGCATTCGCGCCCCGCTCCACACCGCCTCCCGGATTGGAGGCAGATGCAAAATTATGAACAACCGTTTTCGTTTCCTTATAGGCCGCTGCTGCCTCAAACGTTCGCTTCTTTGAGACAACAACCTTCGCCGGATGCATAAAACGCTTTTTATCTATCAACGACATTTCCACATCTTCTGGAATCAGCTTCTGCCCTTTCCTTGATTTTTGAAGTGCTTGCTTTATTTCTGCATTTTCCTTACACAGCTTCTCTGTATCCTTAAAAATCTCAATATTTTCCTGTCTTCCCATTTTTCTTTTTCCACCTCAACACATAAATGAATCTCTTTACTATTACTTAAAACTCTGCAATTCATTTTGTAATTCTTCCTGCTCTTCTTTTAGCTTTTTCCGTTCTTTTCCGGTAAACGCTTTAAGCCTCATATCTATAATGGCCTGCGCCTGTTCCTCTGTGAAATCAAACTTTGCCATCAATGCTTTTCTTGCAGCCTGCATATCAGCAGCTGCATAAACACTTTCAATAACCTCACTTCCATGCTCCACGGCCCATACAATGGCATTGATAATATGCAGCCGTTCTTCTATTCTGGATGCTTTACTTTTTTCTGAATTCATACTGTCTTACCCCTTTCTAATCCGCTGCCGCAAATCCAATTCTTCGTTTCTGATTTGTCACTTTTTTGACCGCTTCCGGAATGTCACACGCTTCCAAAGTTGTCATTTGCTCTACCGTCAAATCTTCTGTTCCAGCATCTGATGTCATCAGTTCTGTCAACCGCTCGGACAGATTCATTTCTGCTTCTTCCAGCATCTTCCGAACAAATCGACCATTGCCATAGTCCCGGCTTCCATGAACACCTTCATAATTCCTTCTTAATTTCTCCATGGCAGCCTCCGTCGCAGTCATATGTTTTCTTGAAAGCATCAGTTTTGTCATGGCACACAATTCATCAATGGAATAGTCCTCGAATGCCACCTGAAATGCAATTCTTGAACGCATGCCGGGATTTCTGTCGAGGAACTGCTGCATAGGTTCCGGATAACCTGCGAAGATGACGATGACATCCTCCCGATGATTTTCCATTTCCTGTACAATGGTATGAATGGCCTCATCACCATATCCATTGCTGTATCCGTCACACAGCGCATAGGCTTCATCTATAAAGAGAACACCGCCCTGGGCTTCTTTGAATTTTTGTTTTACCAGAGGTGCTGTAGAACCGACACAACTTCCTACGAGATCTGCTCGACCTGCTTCCACAAAGCTGCCCGTGGGCAGAACCTTTTCATCCTTCAGGATCTCTGCAAACAGTCTGGCCACCGTTGTCTTGGCTGTGCCCGGATTACCTGTAAAAACCATATGTAAAGAAGCATTTTCCTTTGAAATTCCTTTCTCAGTATAAAGCTTATGGAGTTTGTAATTGGCAATCGCCTTGTGAATCACTTTCTTCACAGTATCCAGGCCAATCATCTCATCCAGCTCTTTTCGTGCCGTTCCAACGGTTCGCTTCTCTTTCTGACCTGTTTCCAATCTGCCGATGTCCGCCTTTGAAATAAGAAAAAGCTCATCTTCTCGGATATTCCCCGGATTTTTCCTGACAGACATCAGACGCTCTGACTGCTGCCTGACGGCACGTTCCATCAGATTACGCACATATCGGCCATTGCCAAAGTTATCACTTCGCCGTACCTTATCAAAAATGTCATAGGCCTCTTTAACAGCGGCTTCTTCTGCATGAAAACCACGCTCTTTCAACATCATTTTGAAGATTTCAGTTAATTCACCGGCATTGTAATCCGGAAAGTCAATCCAATACGGGATTCTGCTCTTCAAGCCCTCGTTCAATTCCATAAAACGGTGCATTTTCTCATTGTAACCGGCCAGAACCACAATGACGTCCTCCCGGTGATTTTCCAGTTCCTGAAGCAATACGGTAATCGCCAGACTGCTTTTCATTGAATAAGCTTCATCAATAAATAGAACACCACCTTTTGCTGCAGTGAATGCCTCTCTGATGACATAATCACAGCAAAATCTATCTAAATCCATACCACCCAGCTCTACAAAAACACCGCTTTTCAAAATGCCTTTTTCTTTTGCGATTCCCGCAAATAATCTGGCTACTGTTGTCTTGGCACTGCCCGGATTACCGCCGAAGATCATATGCATGGTGCCGGATTCATAGTTTCTCCCCATCCGCTTCTTACGCTCTTTTTCTACAAGATCCGTATCGATGATCTGATCAATCTGGTTTTTAACCGCATTCAGGCCAATCATCTGCTGCAGCTTATCATAAGCAGATGCCGCATTCTCATCCCGATCCAGCATAAAGTCCTCTGAAAGATCATAATCATAGGCTTTCAGCACGTTTTTGTTCAGACACCAGGCTTCAAACTGCTCATAAGCCATCAGCACATCCGTCTGGGTAAATGTATCTCCCGGAAATAACTTCATAAATTCATTGGCCTGCTTTGCATACTGGGCATATTGCGAACCTTTGATCAGCTCTCTCATATATCGAACAGCTGCCTTTCTGTCACCGGTTCCTTCTCTCAGCATCACCGGAATCACATACTTTTTCAGATTGGACAGCAGATAGTAGGAAAAACCCGGCTTGTCCATGTTATAAGTAAAGACAAAAAGGCACTGGTTTCGGTATTTTTTCACCAGCATCTCCAGATACTGGCTTGCACTTAAATAGTCTGTCGAATCATAACCAAACTTCTCGGACAAATCAAAGACAATGACACCGCCGACATTATTTTCAATAATTTCTTCAATATGATTATTTCCTTTGTAGAAAGCCGGATCAATCTCACTAATAACTTCCATTCTCCTGCTGCCAATACGATTCGCTTTCAATAATTTCTGCATAAGTGTTTCAACCATATCACTGGCCGCTTCTATGCTTCGGCTAGATAAAATATAATGCACCATATTGCCGCTGTATGCAGATGTATTCTGATGTGTCTCTATATTTTCTAATTCTCCGATAAATTTCTGATCATATAAAAAATAGTTTTTCCTTTCCTTCCCAGAAATAATCCGTTCTGTAAAATGATAGTTTGTATTTCTAAAATCCGAATCTGCAGAATTACAGTAATAAATCCATAAATGCGTTGAATCGATAATTTTATTGGAATAGTCAAGATACTGTCTCCTTCTCGATTCTAAAATACAATCCATAAACTGATGCATTGTTATTTCATATGGATCTTCTTTTACTTTCTTTATAAAAAAATCTGCTTTAAGCATTTCAGTAATCGCCTGATAGGCATCCTGATACATTATTTTCTTTTCATTGTATGCAAACACAGCATAAACAAGATTTTCTTCCTCTTGATATGCCAAAAAGGATAATTCCTTCTGCAAATTTCTGTACATATAATTATTCACTGACGCAATTGGACTATCATAACTATATTCTCTCAAGTTTACTTTTGCTTTTTCCTTAATCTCTTCTGAACTGGTGTTAAATATCACATGGTAATATCTCATAAACCTTTTCTCCTTTATCTATACCGCCGCAATATCTTCCGATCATCATTTAATTCATTCATTTGCAGCTGTTTTCAACAATTGTATTCTTCGACCGATATCCTCCGGGCAATGAGCATCCACCCCATAAACCATCATTATCTGTTCCGGTATATCCTGCCAGAACTGCTGATGCTTTCCACCACTTTCCAAGAGCGCCGCATTTTTCTCCATCTTCACATGATGCTGTAATGCCGCTGCAAAGATGGCATTTTTAATCTCTGTATCCTTCTCCGTCCACCTATCATCTTCATGAAAATCCCGTTCCGGGTGGGCCACTGCAGAAAAGAGTCCCGTCTCAATGGCCTCCGGAATGCTTTCAATCAGTTGATGATAAGCCAGCGCTTTTGGAACATCTATATCAAATGTATATCTTCCATCCGGCATGGATGTGTGGTGCTGCCCCAGAAGCAGCAGATCAAACCGTTCATGCAGCATCTCATAATAGCTCCTATACTCCGGGAGATATTCGATTTCCAGACCAATACAAATATCAATCCGTCTGTCGTACTGCTTCCTGAGTGCTTTTAACTCTTTCTCATAATCATCCAGTTCCTCTATTCTCATTCGCCCGCTGAATGGATTTCCCGGAAATGGCCCATGATCTGTGAAAGTTATCCTTTTCAAACCTAATCGGCATGCCGCCTGTACATAGGTCTCCGCCGGGTCAGCCGAAGCATGACCGCAGTGCACCGTATGTATATGAAAAGCCTCATCGATAAAGATTTTTGCACCAGGTATCCTATTCATCGTCATCCTTATCATAAGGCTGAACCGGCCAGCTGCCGCTCTCTGTCACCCGATAGTACCGATCTGTCTTTGTATCCACCATCAACACAGGAATTCTGCGGCTTTTCAGCACCGTTCCATCTATGTAATAATGAGAAGCACCATCATAATAAATATCATGGAAAGATGCATCTCCGGCAATGTCTGAAGTTCCTATATGCCCTGCAACCACCTTCTTGTCCAAACCCTCGATTTTCCCTGTTTGTGCCGGAAATTTCCCCGTGAAAATGTTCTCCCCGGTTGCCCAGTCCCAGAGATCTCCGGCATCTTCCTCAATCCCTGCATGGACAAAAATCGTATTGCCCTCCACATAATATCTCGGAAGATTCTCAATCCATCTGATATAAGGCTCATCCCGCTCATCGCTGTCTTTTTGATCATCGTCCATGGTTCTGATCATATGATTAATGGTTGACCCGTATAAAACAAACTCTTCGTGATTCCCCATCAGCGCAATAACTTTGTCATAGCCGTATTTCTGCTGCATAGCCATGATCTTATCCAGAACACCATAGTTATCTTCACCGCCATGGATATAATCTCCCAAAAGCAGCAATCTCGTATCCTTCTCTTCAAGATGCTCTTCGAACAGATCCAATGCTTCTTCAAATGCAGCTAAACAGCCATGAATATCACTCATACAATAAATTTTCATATGCGGCACTCCTTCTTATGTCATTCATTAATACAGTCACTTTTCGTTTACAAGCTATATTATACGGATTTATTAGTGTAAGAACTTACACGTTAATTGTTCATGCGTCAAAAAATCCATATATCATTCGTTTTGTTCAACAGATTCCAACAAACGAGTGTGATGTCTTATTGGCTTTCAATCACATAACGCCCACAAGTCCCAATGGAAATGCCACTGGGACTTATTCGCTTCGCATCTGCCAATGCTAAAACGCTTTTTAAATTTTTTATTCAAGTGCTTTTTCGACTGCCTCGTATCGTTTGTCATTAATCTGCTTCAACAGGCACTGATAAGGATCAGTCTCATTGGAAAGCACCATATTGTAGACAGCCGGATTAAATCCACTGACCAGTGCAACTCCCGCACGGCTTTGCTGAATCGGGATTGTATTCGTTCTGGAGCATACATTCCAGAATACAAGTCTCGGCATTTCATACCCATAAAAGGCATACTTATTCTGGATCACTGCCATCAGCGACTGCGTATAAACATTAGAAGCTTTGCCGTACTCCCCGCTGGGTTTATATATGGCACGGTCAAATTCCATATCTGAAATGATCAAAATATTATCCGGCAGTTCTTCCTGAGACAGATGATGATCAACAGCTGTATACAGAATCAGTTCAAAAACATCCTGAAGATTTGTATTGGTACAATCCCTATAGGTTTCACAAATATCGATTTTATCCCTCAGACTCTTTGCCTCAGACAGATTAATCATCTCCGGCCTGCTGCTGAAGGTAATAAATTGATTGTGAAATTCACCTCTGGCATGTTCTGCAAAATAAATTGCCAAGGCTGTGGATACATTCAGCGCAGTCACCTTTGTATTGCCGACACTTACCTGCATGGATCCCGAGCCATCCCGGACAACCAGTGTAAATGCGTCTCCCTTCACATAATCCGGCAACGCTTTCCACAAACCTTCCAATGTCTCATCTTTTTCTGCAAGCTTGCCATACCCCCATGCAAACCTGGGCTGTTGGTAATATTTCGCCACAATATCACTTGGAAATAAGGTATCGGCATTAATCTTCGCTTCACCTCTTGTCAGCTTGTCAAGAAATGCCCGCCTCCGAACTTCATCCCGGTGCAGAAAAGCACTGCCATAAATCAGATTGGCTCTCGACGGCACTTTGCTGTAATCAATATCTTCCCAGGCTTCCGAGGACATCTTAACTTCTACGACGTCAATATAAGCACGCAGGGATGCCAGCATCTTCCGATAAGTCCGTTCTGTAAAACCAAGAGACTTACAGACAATCTTTCCCAACTTTCTTGTACTGGCTGAACTGGTATTGCAGGAAGGCAGCCATTTGGCCAGAAGTGATGCCGGACGTTCTTCTCTCATAGCCTGCAGATCCTGCTCAAGTTGATACATGATTTTTGAAATGATGATATCTTTTGCTTTTGTATCCAACAGGGACAGCCAGTCATCAAATCGACCGTATTCCGGAATCAATCCGATAATACCGGATACTTCATCAAAATGATCCTCCATCAGCCAGTGCATACAGATTTGGAAGACATGTCTTTCCCCCATACCAATGCCTCTGATATCCCGCAGATAAAAAAGCCATTTGACAGCCAAAAGCGGCTGCTCATAATACGCTTTCTTGTATTCCCGAAGGATTCTCTCATCTCCCCAGTTTCGCATGCTGCCTACTGCAAAATTCAGATCAAGCAGATATCTGCCGGAGGTTCTATAACCGATCGCACCATTTTCTGTCTGCTGTTTTTCATTATTTAACTGTTCTTTCAACGCACCCATTAATGTCATGCTTTTGCCTCCTGTTCTGCTTCATCTCAAGTTGCTAATGACCGACTGCAGGAATCGAACCTGCCTTCCAGGTCCCACACCAAATAACCTTGCTGCACGAACCTTTATCAAGATTCTGTTTTGTGCCTGTCTTCTGCCACTGAAATAAGTCGGTCCGTGGAGAGGGCGGGATTCGAACCCGCGACAATCAGCTTACCTCTTGTACATTTTGCTGTTCAAGCCTTTATCAAGACTCTTTTCTCTGGTGCTCTACCATCTGAGCTACCTCTCCATTTTAATCAGGATATCCTTCTCAGTTGATATCCCATTTTCATTCCTTTAGGAACAGTTGATTGTCAATATAGAAACCGCATATTGAAACCCCAGGCAAAAGCTTTCTTCCTGCCCATCAGCAATTGTCCCAAACAATCGGTCCCTTTGGCTTTCCAGCTTCCGGACATCCGTTTCGCCTATCACCTTCTCAAGAAGTTTTTGCAGTTCCCGGTCAATCCGCTTATTGCAGTCCGACAACAGATGCTTCTCTGCCATCAGATACTGATAAAAATCCTTCACTGAAAATTCCACATCCGGCTTCGCCATCCTTTATTCTCCATCTCCTTTTCTCTGAATTAGAATGTCTTCATTGACTATGCATTCAGTATATACCACCCCTTTTCCCTTTACAGGACAAAAAGTAGGACAAAAATGCTGCCGCTCCAATGTTTCTTACATTAGAACGACAGCATCTTTCACTGCTTTTCTATTTACTTTTTTAAGAATTTCTGTTTAATTCCAGTTTAGCCAATACATCTCTGCATCGCTTCTCAATAGCATCCTGAACTTCCGACGGTCCCAGTACCTCCACCACATCCGAATACTGCATGGCCCAATTGATCATGGCCGCTTCGCTGCAAGTAACAAATACCATATCATACTTCTCGTCAATAGCCCTCCATTTAACAAAGCTATTGCCAAACCAGTCAACCATCATGGTATAATGATCATTTGGCACTTTTAAAGTAACTTTAACCGGATCATCATAAAACATATTCAAATGCTGCTCCATGTATTCCTGTCCGTTCCATGTATTTGTCATTTCTTTTATCTCCTGTTTCGGCCGTCCTGCTTCCTCCAGCAGTTTCACGTTGCTCATCAGGTCTATACGCCAAATGGAAAGATTCGAATACCGCTCATAATTGGCCAGCATATAATATCTGTCGTTGTAAACCAGGATGTGATACGGCGTAACCTTACGCAAAATAGCTTTGCCTTTCTTATCTGTCCACGACGGCACAAGCTCTCTTTCAGCATTGTAGACATTCATAATGAATTGAATCTTCACCTTCTCATCAATGGCAGACTGTATCAGTGCAATATTCTTCTTCAATTCTGTCCTGCTGGCATCATTATTATTGACAATCCCCTGAAAAATATTTTTGATAACCGGTCTATTGTTGTTTTCAGAAAACCATTTCTTCTGATATCTCTTACTGGACAATTTCGCCAGCTTATAAATCAGCCGATCACGTTCTTCTTCATTCACTGTTTTTGAAAAATAAAGCGCATTAATAATCGTATCCAATTCATCAAAACTGAAATCATGCACATATCTCAAGTTCGTAACCGGCGGCACCCGCTTCAGCAATGCATCATACTTTTCACTTTGATCAACGTTATCCTCATCAGACTCGTCAAGCTCCAAATCCAGCTTCGGCATGCCCTCTTTCAGCTCTTCATCACTGATTTCCGGCTTTTCTTTTTTCATTTTACGTCGATATGCAGCCTTCTTCTGTTTCAAATTTCTGATGGCCGTCCTTATCCTTATCGGATCCTCTTCATATCCCTCAAAAATAACTTTGTACTCATTTTTCAAATCTTCATCATAATACTCCGGATTCACTGCCATTAGTACCCTGTCCACCGCACTGGAAACCGTCTTGGCATTACCATTATCCTCTTTTTCCTTTAATTTTTCACGTAATTCCCCCAATGACATGGCATTTTCGCTGTCCGGTTCGGAATCAGTCTCCTCCTTCAGGATCTTCAGAATATCCAGTGCACGCTTGACCGTATCGTAATCTGCATTCGAATTGTCCGGTTTTGGCTTTTTGTTCATTTTTCCCTCGCTGCTCAGTTCTTTCTCGTTATTCAGTTCTCTCTCGCTCATTGTATCACCTCATAAGGACTATTATACAGGAAACAGCTAATATATGGAACTTGTTGTTGTAAAACTCTTCAATATATCAATGACTTCTGCTTCTTGTTCCTCTCTTTTCAACTTCTTAATCATCCGACACTTACGAGTTAGGCGCTTTAACTCCTTCTAACCCTCAAATAAAAACAAACTCCCCTCAAGCAAGCATTCGCTTGACTTAAGGGGATATCTGTTCATCTACTGTTTCGTCAGTTCAAATAAACTGCTTTCATGTCCCATCCCTTTCAGAATGTCATCATCAACATACAAAACAGCCGATATATCATGCAGCGGACCAGACAAGTGCTTTTCAGGCTCATCAATCCAGTCACCTGCTTTCATTGCTATAGTTAATCCCTCTGGGACAAATTCACCTTCCACTTCATAGCTTCCGGGTTCATCCCATTTGCTCGATCCATATGGTGTATAACTATAGGTTCCCTTCATATTATTGCCATCCACTTCTGTAATATTAAGATTAACGGTTCCATTTCCGCCACCTTCTCGATATGTTCCCTTCCACTCGCCCTGCAAATCTGCAGAAGCAAATGTTAATTCCGGTTCAATCTGGCTACAGTTCCATGTGCCATTCTCAAAGATATAATCTGCATTGATGGATACATTGAAAATCGCATGTCCTTTAACCAGCTTCGCGCTGCATTGAAGGGACTGTTCTGTCCCTTTATACTGGGATATCTGCTTGTCAACACTGAAATCCTCCATCTGATCTTTTGAAATTGTTATTTTCTGAATTGCCCCTGAAACTCCATATTTTATTTCCGGGTATTGAATGTCATCCACCACGCGCTCCATACTGACATCTAAAGCTTTATCTTCTTTAACCTCTGGCCTTAACGAATACTTTTCGGAAAGGCTGCTGAGATTCCAGGCCTTATCAAATGTATAATCAGCTACCAACGTTCCACTGACACTTTCAATTTCTCCATCAAGCACAATATCCATCGTTATCTGATCGGTCTTTTTCTCTAAATCCGTATTCTGACTTTTGATCGTTAACTGCGAAATTTCACTGTCAAGAATCTCCCAGGCTTGGTTATCTACCGTAATTGTCTTCCCTACCAAATTCGAACGAAGATCAGCCTCTTTCACTCCGCTTAAAGGAATGATATTCCATTTTCCCTGGTCTGCAACCTTATAATCTTCCAATGTCCATCCGGCTTTATCATACAGATAATATGACAAAGTCACTTCCTTCTCGTAAGACACATCATCCTTTTCCGTAACAATTGCACACCACACCAGATCACTCTTATTCTTCTTATCCGTATCTCTTTTCTCAATAGTCAGACTGTCAATTTTCTCCCCATCGTCTAAAAATGCCTTGTCTGAAAATGATTCCAGGTCTTGCTGGATTTCTTCTTCCTTTGGCACACTGCTGCATCCCGCCAGCATCAGCATCACTGTCATTATCAGGATTATCATTAATATGCTTTTTTTCATTAACCTTCTTCTCCTATATCTGACCTTATTTAATCGTCAGCGACGCACGGTCATTGTACTCACTGAAAAAGTCTCCACCTACCTGAAACATGAAAATGTGATATGCACCAAAAGAAGTTGTTCCCACTTCACTGGCATACTCCGGATGCATCTTATCATATACGGACTCCGGTATACTATCATCACTCATGTCAATCACATAAACTTCTGCCATACCGCCATAGCTTTCCTCATCCGGATGATAGTCAAAAACATACTTCCTGCACAAAATTCCATTGGTCGACTGATCTTCCTCTGTCATCTTCCAGTCCCCAATCCAATCTGATGATATGTCCACTGAAAAATAATCATTTTCATAATGTGTCTCTTTGTATTCTTCTTCTGCTGCTTTTTGAGCTTCTTCCTCTGCCTTCTGTTTCTCTGACTCTGCTGCCGCTTCGGCTTTTTTCTTTTCTTCTTCCGCTGCTTTTTCTTGTTCAGAAATTTCGTTCAGCCGTTTGCCATAACTTTCCGTCAACTTCGAAATTTTACCCTGATAATCTTTGTATGCTGCCTCATCTGACAATGTATAATCTTTTTCAGTATCTATCATTGATGATAACTGAGTCAGATTTTCTTTTGCCGCATTTATTTTTTCTGTGTCTTCCGATTCATCCACATGCTCTAACGTATTCTCTTCAAGAATGGTATCATATTCTTTTGTAAATATCCCTTGCATTCCTAAAATAACAGAATCATATTTTCCTGACACTTCAGGTGTATTATTTTTACTTTGGATATAATCATTTCTTTCATTAACTGTTTTTTTCAGTATATCAAGCTGTTCTTCTCTGCTTTTCGCCGCTGAAAAATCCGTCCCAATTGCATAAATTTGATTAAACTGCTCCTCAACAGCCGCCTGTTCTGCCGCTCTTTTCTGATACATCAGATATCCGATAATACTAACCAAAAGGATAGCAGCAATACCAATAACCACAACCACTTTTTTCTTATTTTTCATTCAGTAAACTTTCCTCTGCATTTAATTACTTTTTTCTCTTTTCCCATTCAATTTCAGCACTTGTTACTTCTCTTCCTGTTCGTCTATCGTATATATGAAATTCCCCTTTTTCAAACTCACTTAAACGACATATATTTCTCGTAACAACCCCATTATCCAGCATAATATAGTCATTCATAACTCCATGCGTCTTATAAAGCTTAATGCCTCCAATACAATTTAAATCTGTAATATATGCGCAATTTTCCCTTTTCTCTTCTTTTTTATCCATCCTCTTCTCCTTCCTGCCTGCAGAATCATCTGAAGTTCTTTCCCTTTTTGAACTGTTATCTTTACCACCATGGATACTTTTTGCTGATGCAGATGTTTTTCCACCTTCAGCAATACCACCCGCAAATGCCATAAAACATCCTACAATAATAACTACCATCAATATAACCGCCAATACACTTGATAAGAGCGGAACTACATTTTGTAAAAATAACAAAACCAAAGGCACCAGAATCATCGAAAATGCAAATACTAATGCCGTATTTTTCACTACACTGCCATTATTTTCAATACGACAAATCAAAAAAATATTTGCCCAGGCATAAAGCACTGCAATAATAGAGATCACGGCATATACAATAAAAATCGCGATTGTTGGAACAACCGAAACCACGCGATACAATAGTGTCAGTATTTTTTCAGAACACGTTTCAAAAATAGTCTGATTTATATAAAATGTACTAAATCTGCTTCCGAACAAACAATCCGTCATAAACACTTGAAAAAGAAGCAAGATTACACTAATCACCAAGGATATTACAAGTCCTTTTTGATTATTTTTTACACATTTATAGAATATAAGGATCAATTGCATGCCAACCAAAATAAAAATGACTCTGCCAAAAAAACCATGCACAATCAATCCTGTAGTTCCCGTCGTAAATTTCTCACTATATCCATCAAATATGCCATATGTTTTTATGGCATCCATCTGTGCCCCATACCCCCCATTATGTGCAAAGGCGTACTGAGTCACGACTCCATTAATAATTCCAATCAGAAAAATAACAATAGGGATCAAATACTCCAAACTATTAATCGGATCCACTCTAAAATTCCTGATTGAATCATTTACTTTCCGACAAATGTCTGCAATTTGTTCTTTCATTTCTTCTTTTCTCCTTCTTACTCACATCTTTATTCATTTATTAACTCTTAATTTTTGAAAGCAGTTTTTCCTCCTTTTTATTATCTTGTAAGTATATTTTATATAGTTACAAATAATTATACTACAACTATATAAATATTACAATCAGAGATATTAAAGAAAGGAGCCCATCATGAAAGATCTTGATTTTGCGCATATTGCAAAAAAACTCAAAAATACACGTATTGCCAAGAATCTGACACAGGAATATGTTGCCAACATCGCCGACGTCAATGTAAGTCATATCAGCAACATTGAAAATAACCGTGTCAAAGTCTCCCTCTCTACCCTTGTCCAGATGTGCAATGCCCTGGACACCACCGTAGACTTTATCCTCTCTGATGAATACAACGATTCGATTTCTCCTATTGAGAATGAAATCCTCCACGAACTGCATTCCTGCTCACCAGATACAAAAACAACGATTCTAAAAATCGTCAAAGCACTCCAGTAATATGTTTTTCACCGGGGCTATTAATCTAATAGCCCTATATAAGTGAAATACTACAAATCATTGTTTTTACCTCCAATCTGTAATTTTCAATTTTATTATCATACCCTACAATCGTTTATTTCGTATGACAAAAAGTAAGACAAGTTCAAAACGCTATTTTCATCAAAATTAAATATTTTTCTATTTACACGTTGCGACAAACTTTTTACTTAAATCGATATATAATAGTTGCACCACCGGTGAGTTTTGAGTACAATTAAAGGAGAATCTATAAATGTCGCAGGAAAATACCTATTACAACCGTAAATACAAGGACAGCCTTTTCCGATTTATTTTCAATAATAAAGAAGCTGCGCTTTCGCTTTACAATGCCATTAACGACAGTGATTATCAAGAGACGGATGCCATGGAGTTTTATACCATGAACGATTTCCTATATATGGGAATGAAAAATGATTTGTCATTCCTGCTTGACTGGAATCTGAATATGTTTGAGCATCAAAGTTCTTATAATCCGAATATGCCGCTTCGCGGATTGATTTACACCAGTGCTGCATTAAAGAAATTTATTGAAAAGAATCGTCTGGACATGTATTCCAGTAAATTACTGACTATTCCTGTTCCGCGCTATTATGTCTTTTATAACGGATTAAAGAAAGCCGCAGACGAAGTAATCCTCAAATTGACAGACAGCATGGCCGGAACAAATGCTTCTAAAGTTTCATCCGCAGAATTTACTGCCCATATGATTAATATCAATGCCGGACACAGCGCTCAAATCATGGAACGCTGCCCGCTGCTCCATCAGTATTCATTATTCGTGGCTGCGCTTCGAAAAAAGATTTCTGATGGGCTTTCACTGGGTGACGCAATAGAAGAAACAATTACTGAATGCATTGAAAAGGACATCCTCGCCGATATTTTACGTGAACACAGAGCGGAGGTTACCGATATGTTATTCAAAGAATATGATAGTGCCGCACACATTGCTTCCGAGAAAGAGATTAGTTATGAAGAAGGGTTTGAAGATGGTTTACGTCAAGCAGAACAAGATATTACTAAAGAAAAGGAACGTGCTGACAAACTTCTCACTTCCCTAATTCTTTCCTATCATGCACAAAACAAATCACCAGAAGAAATTGCTGCTCTCTGTGAACAATCCATAGATTTTGTACTGGATGTCCTGAAAAAACATAATCTATAATTTCTCAAAGTCAAATATAAGTTTATAAAACTGTTGTAAAACGCTTACATTTCCAAGCAGGCCATCACATTTCCACATGTAATGGCCTGCTTGAATATCCACTCAAATTTCCAGCTTCTATCATTTTCAACTAACAGTTCAATGTTTTTTCCATTCATCAATGCTATACTTTTTAATCAAAGAACACCTAACAATCCCATTTTATCAGACCAGAAGACAATTATTTAACTGGCCCCCGGAGGAAAATACCATGAGCAAATACAGAGAAACACCATGCAAATTTTATATCTGCCGCGGCGAATGTTCAAAGGGTCGTGCTGCCGAGCATAAGACGTACTGTCAGCACTGCAGCAAATATTATCCAAGAGCCAAAGTCCGCCATATTAACCAGAAAAAACGCTATAATGAACAGCAGCGCAGTCAAATCACTGCCTGAAACAACACCAGAAAGAGGATTCTATGAATTTACCAATTACTGTCACACAGGATGACCTGCTGGAAATATTGCTCAATGTTGCTCCAAGCAGGCCTGTATTTATCTGGGGTGCACCGGGTATCGGAAAATCTGCACTTGTGGAACAATTTGCATCTGAAATCGGCTTGCCCTGTGTATCGCTTCTCGGCAGTCAGCTAGCACCGGAAGATATTATCGGTATTCCGCAGATCAAAGGTGAAACTTCCGAATTTCTTCCTCCGAAAATGATTGCTCGCAAAGAGCCTTATGTCTTATTTCTTGATGAACTCAATGCCTGTTCCCAAGAAGTTCAGAAAGCTTTCTATTCTCTTATTCACGAAAGAAGAATCGGCGAATATCACCTCCCGGAAGGCAGCATTGTCGTTGGTGCCGGAAACCGAATTCAGGACTCTGCCATTGTCAAAACCATGTCTTCTGCCCTGATCAACCGAATGTTCCACGTTCAGATGAAGGCTGATGCAAGACAGTGGATCAAGTGGGCACAGCGCAGTCAGCTTCACCCATGGGTCATTGATTACATTATCCAGCGGCCTGACCATCTTTTTTCCGAAGCACCCAAAACAGAAGAGCCTTTCTCTACACCAAGATCATGGCATATGCTGAGTGATGCCCTGACAGAATACGGTGCCGGTAAAAGAGAACTTTCAAGCCACGTACTGAAAATGCTTGTCTATGGCTGTCTTACCCCTTCCCATGCCGGCATGTTTCTTGCTTACATAAAGAGTCTTGCCAATCATCATATGCTTGACGATATTATTGCTGAAAAAACAAAATGGCCTTCAAAAGCTGAAGACCGGGATATTCTTTATTTTCTTGCACAGTCCTTCCGTGCAAGGCTCATTTCCGAACTGCCAAAAAGTAAACAGGATATTTCCGGCAATATGCTCTCTTTCGTTTATCGTGCCAAGCGTATGATCAAAGATTTATCTACTATCAATTTCGAAATTGCCCAGATGGTGGCTGCTTCCGATGACAACGCCGCTCTCCCTGACTGGTTTATGATTGAAGTCATCCGTGATCTGCCCCGACTGGTCAACGGCAAATAATTTTTATTTCGCAATCAATATGCAATAAAAAGGTATCCTTATGGCTTATTTTAGAAGAAAATTTTATTACAATGAAAACAATATGCCGGATGGCTTAAAACCCATTTATGCCGGCTTTGACCTGCTCCAGTCACACCCGCTGTTTTCCCAGTTAGATGGAACAATTGCAGTCAGAAATGCACATTTATCCAATCATAGCAGTTTGGCCTGCGTCACCAAAAACGGAGAGATTTCTGTCAATATACATGCCCGCCTG
>OLSL01001614.1_pt1 | contig 20251 bp, 16 predicted proteins | sample 1672511 | NCBI WGS metagenome assembly OLSL01 (sample SAMEA3136694, study PRJEB25190) | human gut metagenome | biome: human gut; feature: human-associated habitat; material: faeces | place: Austria | collected 2013
TCGTTCAAACTCAAATTATGACAAGCTCGAACACAGGATAATTAGAGATTCTCCTGCGTCCATTAAGAAAGCCGCTGCAGTTCAGCAGAACTGTAGCGGCTTTCTTAATATATGATTTCAATAGCTTCTTATATCAAAAGTCATTTTACCCGACCGATTAAAGCCCCATTAAAACCAGCAACTGCCGTTCATCGGTTCAAAACATTCACCGTCAGGAACTGTCGGAATAATATTTCACTCTAATATATCGATCTGTTGACTTTGACACGCCATTTTAATTGTATATATCTATCATTTCTGATTTCAGTGCCAAGAACGTGCGTAATCCCTCAGCTTCAACAGCAAAAAATTCGTTATCGGAAACTTCAATATATGGCACATAAGTGGACTCACCCGAAATAGGATATGTTATGTTTTCGCACTCTTTATAGGAGAATACGGGCGCAATGAATTGTCCACTCTGCAACCGGAACACGTTTGTGCCATCCTCTGCGTTACCTACGATTCCCGATAGGAAAACAAGATATTTGTTGCCGACTTTCATGAAATTGACATAGCCCATATCCATACTCCTATCGTCGGCATAGACTTTCCATCTATCCGCTGTGATAAGAATCTTCTCTCCCTGCGTCACTTCTTCGCCTTTGAATATCTGTTCTACCCGGACACGCTGCTGTCTGCCTTTAAAAAAACAGATTGGCTCATCGACAGGCGTCACTTGGAGGATGACAGGGGCTTGAAGGAGAGTTTTTCGCATCTCTTGACAATCAGCGGTCGCCATCTCCGACATTAATTCGGCTACGTAGCAGGTATATTGATAATCCGACTCTGCGGTAAAGTTTGTGTAACTGCCGTAGTGCGCTCTTCCCAGTATTCCAAATGCAGTCAGCAGAAGGGCAACGAAAACCAAGTGATAACGCAATTTCAAGTTTAGTCACCTCCCCACAATGGCTCCGCCATCCATGGTAAAAGTATGATCGCAGAGTAGTTGGATGTCCTCTTTGTTGTGACTTGCGAGCAGGACTATAGCCCCTCGATCTTTTTCGCTTTCGATCAGTCCTCGAATCAATTTTACAGAATCTTGATCTAATGCGTTTGTCGGTTCATCCAGCATGAGAATGCCCGGCCTCTCCATAACTGCTTGAGCAATGGCCAACCGCTGCTTCATGCCCAACGAGTATTTTCCGTACTTTCGTTTATCCGCCGGATCAAGACCTACTCGCTGCAAGGCTTCTATAATCCCGGCTTTATCTATCTTGTGATTAAATTTTGCAAGATAATCAAGATTTTCATATCCTGTCAACTCCGGATAAAGCGAAACATTTTCGAGCAAAATCCCCAGATCGGGAAGGACGGGAAAGGCCTTCTTGAGAATTTTCCCATTTAAGCTGACGATACCCGTCGTCGCAGATATTAGCCCAGAAAGTACACGGAACAGCATTGTCTTCCCGGAGGCATTCGGCCCAACAAATCCATAGACATATCCGCTATTCAATGATAGATTGATATGCGAAAGCACTGTTTTCCCTTTAATCACTTTTGTGACATCGGTAGCTGTCAATTGCATATTATATTCCTCCAAATTCGGCATCTGCGGTGATAAAGTTATGCTTTTCAACCTGAATTCCCCCTCCTATTAATATCAAAAACGCAATAATCGTTATATAGCAAAGCGAGTCTTGGAGCCGCAATGCCCCTCGCAGTGTACTTAGTCCCTCTATGTGTGACGACTGCCAACTCAGAACCAAATGTGCTATCGGGTTGATCTTCAACACAACAAACCGCACTAAATAATTGCTTTTTGGCAATGCCAAAAGTGTAATAAGTACAGCCTGCCCCCCCAGCACAATAGTAAATGCGCCTTCGCTGCCCAAAAGTATGGACAGGATATTGACCAACACCACCATGGCAAATAACCATAAACCATAAAGCACGAAATGGGCTATCAACACCGAGCCCCCCCACCACGCTACATCGTAGCGACAGCATGTAATGACAATGACCGTCCCAATCAAAGCAACTTGATAAAGGATACCTGCACCGCAAATTTTCAGACATTCCTTGATATACCAACGTGTGCGGTGAATAGTTCTTGAGAACACATAGACGCTCGCTGTACAAAAATGCCGATATAGATATACTCCAATGTATAGTTCAAACAAAAAATAGGGTGCCATTTTTATGCTGAATGACAATAGCTCTGGAAGGGAGGTTCCAAGTGGAAGGTCTCCCCGGGAACCACTGAGCTGCAAAACCAGCTCCGCCAGAGTTATATGCCCATTATGCGGATTAACGAAAGCCAATGACAACAGCGCGCCGCAGAGCACCGCCATTGAGACGAGTGGTACAGATTTTTTGCTGCTCATAAATGGTCACGTCTCCCTTTATAAAAAACGCAGAAAAACGACACAGTCATCAGCATAACAACTGCAACGATAAAAAACGCCCCGCTTTTCTCGGCATCGTTGAAAATATACACATAGTCAAACCATCTGACCGAGAACGGAACGCCCTTAATAATTTCCGAAAAATATAGCGATATATTGAGCAACACAAACACCGGCAAGAACAAGAATATCTTATACCGCACCTTTAGAATCATGGATAACGCAACCGTAAACATTCCAAGAATTCCGGAGAACACGCCAAAAAACAAGGTGCTGATTACAGAATACAGATATGAATCGATTTTGAACAATTCAGCGAAAGTATAATGGCTGACCATTTCAACATAACGCGGATTGTACTGATTCAAATTGATAAAATCTCCTGTAGCAGCTGTGGGGAATGATATGCAATTCAGTACCAATTCGATCAACAGTGGGATCACGAACACGAGCGAGGTTACTATAAAGCTGGCTGCTACCTTGCTCACATAGTATTTCTTGCTTCCCATACGGGCGATCAGCAGCGTATCGGTCTTCCTGTTTTTTTCGGAAATGAGCGTAAAGCCAGCTGGGCAAACCACGATGACTGGATATAATTGCACAAGCAAAAGCGTCATATCGGCATTGTAATATATCCGGTTATAGCTTAGCACAAGCATTTTGGCAGGATGATACATCTCAATAACGTCGGACCCTTGAAATGCAAATACATTCGTAGTAAAGTTTAACAGCACGAGTGTCAAAAGAAGGTAAAACGTCAGAATTGCCGCCTTTTGCTTCATGGCAAAAGCGACTTGTGATTTTATGGCTTGTATCATGTAAACTCCTTTCACAAAAGCGGTGACAACTGCAACGTTGTCACCGCTCCGAGAGATACTATTACAATATCTCCGTGATAACACCTACGTTCAATAAGTGTGGTAACTTACGACGGCGTAGGCTGCAGCGTTACTATTGCCGCTAAATTGGAATGTTACGGAGTTTACATGCTCATAGCCTTCCTTGAGTGTAATCGTAGTATAGTCGGGGCTGCGTTCGCTCAAGTGGACTATGTCGCTGATCACAACAGAGTCTCTCTTGAGGCGACACCGAATCGTGCTGAACAGATCCAAACCGCTTTCGGGGTAAACAGAATGGCAACGAACGGTCGGAAAATCACAATAGTTACGTGCTTCAGTTCCGGCAGTCATCCAGCTCATTTTCTCGGGAAGATAAATGGTCTTATTGTCTGCAGCAAAGGCCGGCAGAGCCATTACAAAAGCCATGGCGAGTGCGATGATAAGGGTAATCAATTTTTTCATAGTAAATCTCTCCTCGTCTTGTCGTCTTGGTTTGTTCCTGTCGATCTCATTTCATTTAAACCTGCCCCACCTCTCTTCCACACCGGTTATGCAGAGAAACCGCGCGCATTTCTCTGTATCCAACTTAACAAAATCTGCTATCAGCCACATGTACCTTCAACCGAAACTTGCGGTTTGGTGATGCCTCCAATGACAGCATCTACCGTCAACTTATAGATCTTCCCTTTTGCGGTCTGTGCTGAATCACTAAACAACAAGTAGCCGCGGCCTGAAGCTGACCAGCTATCAACAATTTTTGATCCGTCCCAAAGGATTATGGTCGCATTAATCGAATCCGACATCTTATCTGCGACTATTGAGACGTTACATTTTGCGGTCGTTCCATCAAATGAAATTGACGGCTTGATAGAAATCGTTCTCGGTGCAGCGTGTGCTGAAACGACAGATACCATAACCGCAAAGAGGGTGATCAGCGCAATGATCTTCTTTTTCAAAACCATGACCTCCTTCATTCGTTTACCACATAAACGAATGAAGGAGGTCATTTTGGACAGGCCATTATAAAAATTTCAAGGAACTTTTTGTACGCCTTCACATAGCGCTATCATTAGATGCTTTGGCAGAGCGGCGGTAACGGAAAACAGTGTGTCCTGCTGCGCTGACATCCATACAGCGGTATTGCTGATACCATCATCCCGAGACTGATAGAAGTCAGCATAAAGGGAGCCTACCTGAATCGTTTGGATCTCTCCGCTGAAATCACCCACAAAAAGGCCGGAAGCATCGGTGCCGCTTGCATAGACGAACTGTATCAAGCTAACGCCGTTGCTGTAGATGATCGTACAGCCATCATCCGTAGGCAGCCGATCGATTTCGGCATACCCCTCAGGCAGCCATGTCAACTCATAGCGGACATGGCTGTTTTCCGCCACGGTGCTACCTACAAATCGATACGCGACAAACTCTTCATATACTTCTCTGACCCATGCGAAGAATACCGCCCGCGCTTCTGCATCCACGGTCAGCCACGTGCCACCGATAATAACTGCAGAGAGAATAAAGCACGCGATTTGCTTAGGCAGGCGGGCAATCGCGGGGTGATTGCCTCTCCGTATCGTTCGCTGCATTTTTTTGTGGAAGACCGGGGGAAAAACATGTGTACACGCTGCCGCGGATGGGAGTGACTCCGTGATCACCCGATCCGCTTCCGTCGCGGCCGTTCTCAACGCCTCGTCGTTGATCAAAGCATTCCCTCCTTCCGGCAAAAATCTTCCAACTTCTTCTTGGCCCGCTGATCCAGCTTGATGGCGGCCGGGAGCGATAGTCCAAGGATCTCCGCAATCTCTCTGACGCTGTAGCCGTGATGATACCGTAGAAGGATCATCTCCCGATACCGCGCCGGCAATTTCAAAATACACGCTGCTAAGACATTTCCCCCATCGTAAGCAACCTCAATCCCGTGAATTTCATCCGTGAGCGGCACGGTTTGCCGTCTCTTTGCGCGGCGATATTGGTCAATGGCTTCGTGTTCAACTATAGTAACGACATAGCTGCGGGTTTTTGGACACACGGGCACATCAATTTTCCTGATATTTTCCGCAATTCTCACAAAGGCTTGATGCGTAGCGTCTTCGGCGTTCTGTTCGTTATGTAATATTTCGTAAGCCACGTGAAACATAAGCCCTCGGTATTCTGCGTAGATCTGCTCGAATTTTGTCTTATCTTCACCCGTTTCTATCGTTTGCAGGTAAATCATCATAGGTATCCCCGCCTCCTACTCCGCGTTCTTGTTGTAGCATGGGATTTGTGAGTCAAGCAAGTATAAAGCAGCGCTGGCGAATCTGCTCACACTCTACATATGTCCCCGCAACAAAAAGCTGACCTGATCGGGCATATTACGCTCGACTAGGCCAGCTTTTCTATCACGTTGCCTAAAGCGGTTCAGGGTAACATTTTAAGTGTTTACATATTTGGTATATGTGCGAGAGTCGGTTGCCCCCTCAGAGTCCTCAACAAACAGTGTCACAACAATTTTATATTCCGTTCCCGCTTTTCCCTGATATGTAATCGTATTCCCATGAGTTAATTTGTTTTCCGCACTCATACCGATATAGTACTGCGTATACAGTTTATCAAATTTCCATGCATTTCCATTCTTGACATAGAAATATATGCTTTTAGCGCCGATGGTGGACATGATTTTCTTTCCGGTAATAGAGAATGTAACATCCATTTCACCATCGGTTCCGGCACTTGCGGAACAAGAATGGGAAAAAATCAGCGCACTTGCGCGCGATTCTGCGGCGAAGGCCGCTGTGCTCAGCAGTGCGGTAAGAATCAACGCTAAGATAATTGTACTAACTCTCTTCGGTGTAGTTTTTGTCATCATATAAAATACATCACCTTTCGTAAATTGAGTCCACAATAAATGTCAATTCGCCTTCCGGCAAATCTGTTCCTATCGAGCACTCCAAATTGCCATTGAACCATGTGACACAGTTTGAATCCATGTTCATGTAAAAATAGTAGACGATTCCATCTCTTGTGTACTTAGTTACCTCGCCCTCACTCTTTTCAAACTTTTCGTCATGCTGGTCTGCAAGCTGACGAACTTGCAGCATCAGGTAGTTCGTGTCGCTCTGGTATAAAGCACAGAAATTAACAGAATTATTGCTCTCAAATGGGATGACTTCCACCGTTTCAATTTCAAGCCCTTCCGGCAACTTCGTGGGCACTACTTTTTCTGTTATTCCATAGGCCGCCAAAGCATCTTCGATCCTGCTATATTGTACATCCTCCTGCGGCTGCGGTGCATTTGTCCCAATTTCTTGGGGGATCTCTCCCTTATACGCATTCTCGAAGGTAAACACCTCAGATGTCCACTTGCCAACCATTTGGAAGAATCTTGCAAATCCGCCAACAGAGCAGGCGGCCAACACAAGTGCACACGCCAGGGCAGCGGCAATGAGCAGCGCCTTGCGGAGAATGGTTTTGTGAGATTTCTTTCTACGCGATGCTTTTTCAGGCTCTAATGGTACATGTATGCTTTCTGCCTCGCCACTGGGATACAACTGAAGTCCCTCGCCCTCCGGAGTCGCGTAGGCAGAGAAAAAATCTTTCAGTGCATCAGCGGCAGCCGTTTTATCAACTCCGCCCTCACGTTTTTCTATCACCTCCATAATGTACATAACCATATCCAGATCTCCGCCGTCTGGGTCTTCTGCGTCTTTTTGCAGAAGAGCCTCCAATTCCTGCGTACTCAATTGGTCCAGATAGGAGTACATATCAGCACTATTCGTTACAGCCATATTCTGAACCTCCTTCGCTTAGTATATGTGGCTATCGGGCAGCCACTGACAAAAACAAGTTCAAAAGTCCGGAAATTCTTCCTTTATCTTTTTCCGCATTCGTTCTATCCGCTTTTGACTCGTCCACACCGTTATTCTCAATTCTTCAGCTGCGTCCTTATGACTCTTCCCTCAACTATTACCCTTTGGAACAGGACAATATCGTCATCCTTGAAATTATCGCAAATGAACTTTTGTATAGTCGAAAGAGTATTGACCGTTATGATCTTATTGACAAAATTATCGGGAGCAGCAATGTCTTCCGGCCTGTCGAGATATTCAGCAAATAGTTTGACATCTCGCTGCCGTGACCGTATGTAGTTCCGCATCTTGTTCTTCAGCGTCTGCATCAGCCAACCGCCGATGTTTTCGTGGTTGACCAATTCATTAAACTTGCTCCAAGCATCATGGAATGTATCCTGGACAAGTTCCTCGGCAACTCCGGCGCAACTCTTGTTCGCCTTGGCATAGCGCAGCAGTTTAGACCAGTTATTGACATATATCTCACCGAACAACTCGCGTTGTGCGCTTTGCTCCGATGCCATAGTGCCCGCCCCCGTTCCTTCTCTTTATATATCTCTCGGTATCGCCTGTGCTCCGTGTTACTTAAAGCGTACTCATCGCGCCGCTTACTTCAGAAAATGATCGTTGACATATTGGAGAAGAGCGAACAGACGCTGCGGATCTTCCTCATCTACAGATGCGAGCATTTGCGCAATATTCTTCTTTGCACTATTTACGTCGCTATCGTAAACCAATGTGTCCACACTGACATGCAGCGCCTCAGCCATACGTACAAGGCTGGGAACACTCATCATCTTGTCGCCGCGCTCAACCTGCGTAATATGCTCAACTGAAATTTCGGCCTTTTCTGCCAAAACTTCCTTTGTATATCCGCAAGTTTTACGGGCGTCCCTGATATTTTTGCCGATAGTACATTGTAGATCCTTTTTTGACACGGCCATGCACATATACCATCCTTTGAAATTCCTATTGGTACTTATTATATTGCCCAAATAGGGTCGGTGGAATGTGCCAGCAGGGTCTGTTATAAGTCCTGTCAGGATTAGATTATAGCACAGACGACAAAGATTTTCCTTATTTTTGTCAGCTTTTATTTTTCTGCCAAATACAACTCAATGAAGGCGTTATCCGGCAGCGGCAATCTATGAAAGGAGGCTCACCCTGTACCGAGTGTATGCCGTAAGCCTTGATTCGCTAATTCGAGAAAAAGAGAGGAAAATCATATGAAAGCACCACGCATGACAAAAGTCTTGTCATTCCTTATGGCGCTTGTGTTCTGCCTTTACCTTGTCCCCACGGAAGCTTTAGCGGTCGAGGTCAAGAAAAATGCGCTTGAGGCAGCAAGCGAGTACGCCCGGGATTATGATCCTGTGGATTCGCCCGACATTGTTTCCGAAATCGTATCCAGCCGCGATGAGTACCAAAAGGAATACATGTTGTCTAACGGGCAGCATCTTCTGACCGTTTATCCCACCGCTGTCCATTATGCGGACGAAAATGGCGAGTGGCAGGAGATCGACAATACGCTCCATGCCACATCAATGGACGGAAAACGGGTTTATCGGAATACGGCAGGACTTTGGGATGTTACTCTGCCCTCCAGCCTTTCCGGAGCCGATCCGGTCACGGTCGCACGTGGTGACAGTGCACTGAGTTTCCGCTTTGCCGGTCAGCTGCTGCAGGACGATGTCCTGACCGCGAAGCTGGCGCGGATGAACGAAGATATTGCCGCCTCCGAAAGTGGGAATAATACATCAGAGCCAGAAGTATCTGCAGAACCGGAGCCTGCTGATACATTGGCCGATACGTCTGAACCGCAGAGCGATGCGAATAGCGGCGCCTCTGAAGAGGCATCCTCTGCAGACGAGAACACCGCAAATCCCACCGAGTCCCATATTGCGGTCACTCCTCCGGATACTACAGCAGGCGCCTCTTCTCCCGAAAGCGAAAATAACGCACAGCCCGAGGCTCCTTCTTCCGGGGAGGACACGGCCAATGAGTCGCCGGTTTCTGGAACTGCGGATGATGCTGATGAATCCGCGGCACCCGTTACCAAAAATGACACAATCGACGTTATTGCAGAGAGCCAGTGGGAGACCGCCACTACCACAAAAATGGGTGATACCGTTTTTGGACGCACGCAGGTGCAGCCCTCTCAGCTCACGCTAAAGGATTCGGAGATCATCTTTTCTCAGAACGACAAAACTCTGCAGGAAACTTTCTCCGAAAAGCTCAGCAGCACTGCGGAATACACCGCTGTGTTCAACGGCGTCAATGTGCGCTATGATCTGAACTCCAATTCCCTGAAAGAATCCGTTATTATTGCTGCTGCTCCTACCGGGCGGACAGGCTATCAATATTTGCTGGAAGCCAAAAACCTCGTGCTGGAATTGCAGGAAGACAACAGCATTTATGCGTATGCCATTGGCCATACCGAGGGAGATGAGCCCGTCTTTTTCATGCCGGCACCGTATCTGTTCGATCAGGACAAGGCATATTGTGATGACATCGAACTTATCTTGAAGGAAACAGACGAAGGATATCTGCTGACCTATCTGCTTCCGCAGGAGTGGATGGCGGACGAAAACCGCGCCTACCCTGTTGTTCTGGATCCTGTGGTACATGCCGAGCTTAGCTTCACCAATATCGCAGATCAGACGGTATTCTCTATTACGCAGCTCAGCCACACATGGTCGATGCTGTGCATTGGTCAGGGCTCTTATGGCATTGGCCGTTCTTTTGTGAAGTACAAGAATCTACCCGCGTTGACATCGGCAGATGTCATTGTCGATGCGAAGATGGCGCTTTATAAGATTCAGACCAGCAGTTCCACCTCTGAAATCGATGTTCACAGCGTCTATGACACATGGGAATCCAACACCATAAATTGGAGCAATAAACCTGATTATAATCCCATTGTTGAGGACTACCAGATCGCCGGTGCGCAGGGCTGGTACTACTGGGATGTAACGGATATTGCCCAGGGCTGGTACGCCGGCGAAAATACCGGTATGATGTTCAAAATGGAGGATTCTCAGGAAGCGGCTGCCCGCGGACTGTACCGTGAATTCTGCTCCTCCGACTATTCTGCAGGCACCCTCCCCTACTTGAGCATCGCCTATATCAACAACTGCGGTTTGGAGAGCATCTGGGATTATACCTCTCACAGCGCAGGCGCCGCCGGTACCGGATACATCAACGACTATACCGGAAATCTCGTTTGGGTATACAACGGTCTTGGCTTCTCCGGCAATCGCATGCCTGTCGCCATCAACCACGTTTACAATGCCAACGACAAGGCCAACAATGATTTTGGCATGGGCTATGGCTGGCGAAGCAATTACAACCAGCTTGTATATCAGTGGTCCACGGACAGTTCTTACTATGTTTGGGAGGACGAAGATGCCACCCGGCACTACTTCAAATACAAGTCCTCTGGCACATATGAGGATGAAACAAATCCGACTCTAACCCTGACCACCACCGGCAGCGGCACGACCAAGTACTGCATTACTGACAAGAATGGAAACAAGAGCTACTTTGACACCAACGGCCGCCTGACAAAAATTAGCAATAATCAGGCCGCTGTCAGCAGCATTACTATTACGTATTCCTCTGGCAAGCAGATCGCCAGCATCACGGATGGCGCTGGGCGGAAGTATCAGTTCAATTACAGCGGGGCAATGCTCAGCAGCATTTCCTTCCTTGGAACAGGCACTTCTTCCCTCGCAACAGAAAGCTATACCTATAGTGGAAACGAATTGATCGGCATCTCGTCCACCCTGCTTTCCTCCGCCAGCTTCTCCTGCACCAGCAATCATCTTCTGTCGCAGGCGGAAGATGCAGGCGGGTATCGACTTGCCTACCTTTACAACACCACAAGCAGCACTAAACCCAATCGTGTTATCCAAATCAGTGAACACGATGGGAACACTGACGGTGACGTTCTGTGTATCTATTATGCGCATAAGCAGACCATCTTTACCGACAGCAATAACAATCAAGAGGTCAAGCAGTTCAACAACTACGGCAGCACGGTCTCCATCCAAGATGGTCAAGGCAAGGCTCAGTTTTACAAGTATAAGAGCAACAATGATGTGACAAAGGCCAGCCAGCTGGCACTTTCTTCCAAATTGCAGAATACTGTTGCCAACTGGGTTCGCAACAGCAGTTTTGAACAGACAGGCTTCTGGACAGCAGGCAGCGGAAATGCCTCCACCGGCTCGTGGTCCTATACGTCTCCAGGTTACATCGGTTCCAAGTCACTGGCCATTTCCCGCACCTCCAGCAGCGGCACTATCCGCGTGGATTCTACGCAGGCGGCCTATTGTCCCGCCAACAGCAGTTACACGCTCTCCGCTTATGTGAAGACTACCGGTATGAGCGGAGGCGGACTGGGCGCTCAGCTTGTCCTGATGTCCTCCGGAAATGTTATCGCCAGCAGTGCACCTATTACGACTAACACAGATTGGACTCGCGTGGAGGTCACATACACGAACACTACCGGAAGCGACATCTCCGACCTTACAGCGGGAATGCGGAATGGCACCTCCGGCACGGCTTACTTTGACTGCGTGCAGTTGGAGGCCTCCGCCAACGCCAGCCGATATAATCTGGTCGATAACGGGGATTTCAGCTACAATTCCTCCTTGGGATGGAACAAGAACAGCGCATGCACTTCCGCTGACGGCTCCAGCTCGAACTATTACCGCGCTCCTGCGCTCAACGATTCTTGCCTTAAACTTGTTGGCGCCGCCGAAAAGGACAAGCAGGTTTCTCAGACCATCACTGTTTCCGGCAGCGAAGGAGATGTGTTTTCTGTCGCAGGCTGGGCATTAGGTGACTCCGCCCCCATTGCCAACGACAGTAACCGCCGCTTTGCCATCAGCGCAAAATTCAACTACACGAATGGCACAAGCGATGCTACTCTTATCGCATTTAACCCCAACGCCATTGGATTTGTAAATTGGCAATATGTGGCAGATCGTATCGTTGCGAAAAAAGCTTATAACTCCATCACTATTTCCCTACTTTACAGCTACAACGTAAATGAGGTATACTTTGATGGGATCCAGCTGTTCAAGGAGGAGTTCGGTCACAGCTACGTCTATGACAGCAGCGGCAATGTAACCAGCGTCACCGACTTGCAGAAAAAGACCACCACCTACGAATACAGCAGCAACAATCTCACGAAAATGACGCTGCCGTCCGGCGCCAGCCAGACCTACACCTACGACAACTATCACAACGTGCTGTCCGCCACTAGCCCCGAGGGCGTGGTATCCAACTTCACCTATGACAGCTACGGCAACAATACGAAGGTCACCGTTGGCAGCGGTACGAAGAAGGTCACGTCCTCTGCGACATACACTTCTAATGGCGATCAGCTGGCTACCGTTACGGATGCGCTGGGGCAGGTCACCGCTTATGGCTACGACACGCAGACCGGCATTCTGAATTGGACGCAGGCCCCCGGCGAAACGACTGCTACCCGCACCAATTACAGCCACGACAGCCGTTACCGCACCACCAGCGTGACCAAGGGCAGCTCCGCGGTGAACTACACCTACAACAGCGATCTGCTGGCCGCCATCTCCAGCGCTTCCGGCACGGACTATACGTTCACCTACGGCGCATTTGACCTTGTGAACAGCGTCAAGATCGGCAGCCGCGCGCTGATCAGCCACACCTACTCCGACGACTCCAGTCATTGGCTGACACGCTCCGACTACGGCAATGGTGACTACATCACCTACAGCTACGACCGCTACGGGCGCACGTCCGCCATCGGCTACGAGGACAACGCCGAGGCTGTCAAGTACACCTACGACAACAACGGCAATCTGGGCATTCTGACCGACAACATCTCCGGGCGCAAGACAAAATATCTCTACGATTTCCAAGACCGGTTAATGGGTTATGAGGAAAGGAGTGTCGATCACAGCAATACCGTAAAGTGGGGCTATGACGACAAGAACAACCTGTCCTCGCAGACCCAGACGCTGAACGGCACCAGCTACACCACCAACTACTCCTACGACAACGACAACCGGCTGAAGCAGGCGACAACAGGCGGCAAGAGCGCCAACTACACCTACGATGTCTACAGCCGCATGACCGGCATTACGGCCAAGAGCGGCAGCAGCACCGTTGTCAGCACCGGCATTACCTACAAGGATCCCACTTCGACCACCACCAGTACGCAGGTCTACAAGTGGACAGTCGGCGGAACGACCTATACCTACACCTACGACAGTCGTGGGAACATCACCGCCATCTCCGACGGCACCAACACCACCAGCTACGTCTACGACAGCCTCGACCAACTGACCCGCGAGAACAATCAGGCGGCGGGCAAGACGTGGGTCTACACCTACGACAACGGCGGCAACATCCTCAGCAAGTCGGAGTATGCCTACACCACGGGCGCGCTGGGCACGGCACTGGACACCAGCTCCTATGGCTACGGGGATAGTGAGTGGCGCGATTTGTTGACCTCCTATGATGGCAAACGGCTGACGGCGGACGAGATCGGCAATCTTCGCAACGATGGTAAATGGAGCTACACTTGGCGTCGCGGTCGTATTCTGTGGGATATGTCTCGTATGGTTGACGAGGACGCAGAATTGTTTGAGGCTGTCCAGTATCGCTATGATTCCAACGGGCGGCGTATTGGAAAAACCTATGGTGATAGCTATAACTTCCGTATTGCCGGTGGGCAGCTCTATTACATTGGAGACAGCACGGGGACATCTTACTACTATGCGGGCGATGACCTATCGCAAATCAACATTACTTTCCCTGATAACAGCAGCACTTCCCTGCACTTCACCTACGATGAGATCGGCCCCATGTCCGTCACCTACGATGGCGCGGAGTACTTCTACCTGAAGAATGCACAGGGCGACGTGACCGGGCTGGTCAACAGCAGCGGCACGCAGGTGGTTACTTATACCTATGACGCATGGGGCAACCCGCTGACCACCACCGGCACCATGGCCGACACGCTGGGCAAGCTGAACCCCTTCCGCTACCGCGGGTATGTCTATGATGCCGAAACGGGGCTGTACTATGTATCCAGCCGTTATTATGATCCTGAGATGGGTCGGTGGATCAGTTCTGAACCCAATATTGATAGCGGGGAGTTCGATGAAGGCTCTGAAATTCTTGGATACAATGTATATGCCTACTGTTTCAACAATCCTGTCAACAATTTTGATCCTGACGGAGAAGCGGTGTCAAATATCGTCGGCGGGATAATTGGTGGTGTTGCTGGCGCAACATTGGGTTACCTATTAGCCGATGCACTTGGGTTGAAGGGCTGGAAAAAATGGGCTTTGATTTCTGCCGCAACAGTCGGAGGCGCGGCACTTGGCGCGTTCCTGGGGCCGTATGTGGCAAAACTTGGAGGCAAAGTTGCAGCAAAACTTGGAATAAAAACTGTTGCAAAACAGACTATTAAAATGTCTTCGAGTAAGTTGTGGAAAGGAAGCGCAAAACATATTTTTTCAAAAGATCATATTAAAAACGGAATTATGAGATTGGGAGGTTCGCAAGAAGCAATATTTAATAAGATATATAAAGTTGTTAATTCCAACTTAGCAAATGCTGTAAATGGTTCAAACCAAATACATACTACGATCAATGGCGTAAAAACCACAATAAGGTTTTATGTATCAAATGGTGAGGTTCAAAGCATTAATGCAATGACTGGTTGGGCGACACGAATAATAGGGAAATTGTTATAGTCAGGTGACGCAAATGAATGTTGATATCTTAGGTTTAGAGAAAAAATTGAAGGAAAATAGCCAGAATTCGACGGAGGAACTTATTCAATATATCTTATTTGAAATCCAGAGCCCCATTGAAGATTACTTTTTGGCTATTGATCTTCTAACGGAGAACTACTCTAAGAGCAGAGACGTACGTCTGGCGATTTTAGGGGCATATCTTTCATCGACATGGCTTAATTTTAAGGAAAATAGTTTTTTGAAATTGTTAGATGAACATCTAACGAAAGCTGAAAATCAGAATAGAGCCATCATATTTTATTTGCACGCCTATGATATTTACATTAAATGTGATGGAAAATATCCTCGAGAATATTCTGATTATTTGCAAAAATCTATATTCTATTCAAACCGTTTTGTCTACAATTACGTTCGCCTTTCCGAAGTCGCGAATAGGAGGGAAGCTCGTGCATTATTAGATCAGGCAATCTCTAACGTAGAAACGGTTTGGAATGAAGAACAGCTAAAAAAAGCACCAACAGATATCTCCCTGAAATATGATAAGTTTGTTGATGAATTTATATTAGGCGTTGATATCAGTATATTTGAATATAAGGATCTGATTGCCAAAAGAGAATCACTTTAGATTCATAGAAATTTTTAGACCAACAAAGATCGCCAGAAATGTCCTGACAAGTGCCGTGGTATCACAACGGCGATGCTTGCTGGTACATAGCATGCAGTTCACAACATGTAAACATTTTGTGAACATTCAAAATTGAGACTTGCTTTTTTGCCGTTAAGTGCGGAAACAGTTGGAGGGATACGATTCTCTTCAACTGCTTCCTCGCAAAGAGAGATTTTGTTTGCACCACCGGCACGTTGGGCGCAGCACTGGACACCATCTCCTATGGTTGCGGCGACAGCGAGTGGAAGGATCTGCTGACCAGCTATGACGGACAGCTGCTGGCATCGGACGAGATCGGCAATCTTGCCAATGACGGCACATGGAGCTACAGTTGGCAGCACGGCCGCCAGCTGAAGCAGATGTCCCGCCCCGATGCTTCCGGCGACACGGAAATGATCCGCTTCCGCTATGACTCCGGCGGGCACCGAATCGGCAAAGACAGCGGCGTCTATCACGCCAGCTATTCCGGCGGCGAGATCGTCTACGCGGGCGAGACTACGCGGACAAGCTACTCCTACCTCGGTGACACTCTGACGCAGGTCAATATTTCTGCACCCACCGGCAATTCGTCTCTGCACTTCACCTACGATGAGATCGGCCCCATGTCCGTCACCTACGATGGCGCGGAGTACTTCTACCTGAAGAATGCACAGGGCGACGTGACCGGGCTGGTCAACAGCAGCGGCACGCAGGTGGTTACTTATACCTATGACGCATGGGGCAACCCGCTGACCACCACCGGCACCATGGCCGACACACTGGGCAAACTCAACCCCTTCCGCTACCGCGGGTATGTCTATGACACGGAGACGGGGCTGTACTACCTCCAGAGCCGTTACTATAATCCCGAAACCGGACGGTTTATCAATGCGGATAGCTATGCTCTTACAGGGCAGGGCGTTCTCAGCGGGAATATGTTTGCGTATTGCGACAACAACCCCATTACTCGTATTGATGCTAACGGCGGCTGGTGGCATGTTGCCATTGGCGCTGCTGTGGGCGTAATTGCTCAACATGCTACAGATGTCACAATCAATCTGCGTCAAGGAAAGTCTTTCATTGATGCACTTTCACCAAGGTCGTCACTTGTTGACTATGGCGCAGCTGCGATAAGTGGTGCTCTTGCCGCAACGGGTATTGGAATGGGGGCATCTGTTTCTGCAAATGCAGCAATAAGCGGAATTGCGTATCGGTCAAATGGTAGCATATACGGCAGCGAGATTACACTTTCAGGTTTTGTGGAGGCAACTGTTGCTGGTGCAGCCGCAGGAGTTGTAGGCGGCAAAGGTGCAAACGGCGCAAAGCTACGCGGAATAACGAAAACTTCTCGCGCAGTGCTGAAGACTGCTGTATCTCAGAAAAAGGTTGCGATGTATACAAAGAAGATTGCTTCTGTCAAGAAAGACGTTGTAACTAGTACAGGGCGTACAGCCTTAGCTACATTGGCGACAAATTTTCGCAATTTGGTAAATGCTTTTAAAACAAGGAGATAATTAGTTTGAAACACCGAGTGTGCTTTTTTGTGACTTCTCCCCGAAAAGATCCTCTTCTTGCAGTCATTTGTAGTTATATTTTTTCCGGTGTAAATGTATGTGCCGCAGGTATTACGATTAAAGCAAGCTATCCTCACTACGATGCGTTTTACATAATTGGCATAGGCGTCGTGTTTTTCCTAATGGCTCCCATTACGCTTGTGGATAAGCGAGAAGAGAATCGTGATGCTCGTTATGCACTATACACGGGAATAATGCATTTTGGAATATGTGTATATCTTTCTCATATGTGGTCCAAATGGTGGATATTAATATATCTCCTTGAGGTGCTTATTTACATTTTCGTCGGACATCTTGTAAAAAGATATTATAAGGGAAAAAACTCATTAGCATATTCACAAAACTATTTACCCATAGACATCCCCACTTCATTGTCTCCTCCAAAATTACGCAAATACCACCGGCCCGGCAACCAGATTGGTTGTCGAGCCTGTGGCGATTGCTTTTACGTTCTATACGCTCCCGGAGTAACTGTCAAACCTAACCGCGTATAGTTTGTCAGTATGTAACAGGTTTTGACATATAATAGCAGATGGTAGATTATAACCTCATATATGATAAGATTTTGCACACAATTGTAGATCTATAAAGCTATTCTACATGGCGCAACGACTGTAGAGAATTAAACCGCAGGATAATACCCGATTATCCTGCGAAAGTAATTGCTCAGGAGACTCAATATGTTTATACATAGGCTATCAAGTATAGATCATATCAGCGAATTGGAAAAGACTTACGAACACACAACTGGATTAAAAGTGCTAAATGTGTCGAGTTGGCACATTTCAGAATCATTTCGTGATGTACAGCTAAAGCACTTTTGCCCTCCACAAATTGGTAATGCATTTGATTATGTGTATACATATAGTATCCCGGTTCATATTCGGCAAGCTATCCTCAAGAAACTTGGATCTGTCTCCGAAGCGAGCACAATCCTCATTTCCCCCAACAACACTATATCCATAATAAATGTTATAAACTTACTTAAACATCATGGGATAAATCATGTGTGCATTGTAAATCCCTCATATTTTTCTGTGGCACACGCTTTGACTTCTGCAGGTATTTCTTATACATATATAAGCATGAACCGCTTCAATGAGAAATATGTATTTCCCATTGAAGCAATCCTGCAAGGCAACTATGATGCGGTTTGGATCACATCACCAATCTACTCGACAGGGGTGTACCTTGACCCAAATGAAATTGAGAAACTTCGCTATTTAATTGGGCGGAAGGTTTTTGTTGTTGCCGATGAGAGTTTTGCATTGCCTGAACATGAACTGATTAGGGACATCGGCATATCTACGCATTTTATTTCCATTTATTGTCCACATAAGGCCATTTCGTGTAATGGCTACAAGTTCTCTGGAATTGTGACATCTGATATACATGAGGACTTCTTGGAACAATGGGTGGATGTCTTAAGTGGAAATTTGCCCCAATCTTGCTACGCATCCATCTACCATTACTTAACGCCTAATTACGAAGAATGCGTTAACAGCTTTCAAGTGGAGATAGAAAAAGCTATAGAAGCCATTTCTCCTTTCCTCAGAAGTTCACATCATACAACGGACGCCAATGCAATTGGAAGTTTAATCTCAGTATACTGCGATAATATTGATTTTAAGCAGACGACTGGGGACGTTTTCTTTCAACAGCTACACAAAAAAACCTGTACATCGTTCTATCCAGGATGGCTCAATGGATTCGGTCAGGAATATGGGACCTGTTTTCGGGTCAATCTTGCTCAAGATAGCCTTTTATTTCGGCAATCAGTGCAAAGACTATTATCTTACCTTGATACACTCTAACTTTTGGATATAACCTTTATTCGCTTTACATTGCTTTGATTATAGCCTTTTTTTTGCTTATCTATTACTATGTTGTATTCAACAATAACTTTTACTGCGGATACCATCTCACTCTGTGCATTCACCGTAATGCCGGGCGATAGATATATTGCGGGAATTATTATATTTGTGCTTTCGGTGCTTGGGGGTTGGGGGGCTTCCTTTTTTGCTCGTTTTGTTGCACGAACCTCAGATACAATCGGTACTATAACGCCTATAAGGGTCAAAAAAACATCAATATAAGGCAAGGATGCAGACATTGCCTCAATATACTCTATGAATGATCCTTTCTCAGTTTTTATCTGTATTGGCTTCTTGTAATTAGGCATCATTGCCGACAGTATTTCAACAAGAGGGATTTCAGGTTGCTCTTCATATGTGATTTGTAGTATAATTGCTTCTTCTTCAATATTGCAAATATCTAGCGTACGGGTAAATTCAAGGAACATAAAATAGGTTGCATTTCTAAGTGTATTTAAATCACTTTTGGCTTTTTCCCATGCGGTATTTGAAATTGCATTGTATGATGATTCTTCTATTATTTGAGAGAGTTTACGTTCCATGAGAAAAATCGTAATTGGTGCGATTTCCTTTACCTCATACATATAGGTTACTAGACTACCAAAAAACGTTATTTCTTCATTCTTTAGCATGAGATTTTTCTTTAGCAGAAGATGCATCAATTCTATGCATTTTAGCATTACCTCGTCCTTACTCTTTGTATTGTCACCAAGTTCAAGTATGCCAATATTTAAGAAGAGCTTACGGTCATTATAAACCTGTTCAATGCGGGAAAAGACCGCTTGAATAAACTCACTAAAACAGTCCGAGATATAATATTCTGTTTCACCCATTACTGTGATGCGACAGTTTTCTAAGTCTTCCAACGAGATTCCATAGACAAATCCTAGCAGATATGCTTCAAATGTTGAGTTAGTTATATGACAATTCTCAAAACGGTGATAGTAGAAAACATTCTTAAACACCGCATTGTTGAAAGACGTGTTTTTATAGCAACTTGATGTTATGGAACTGTTCTGCGGTTGGAATGAATCAAAAATGCAGCTATCAAATGAGCATTTTGTCTGGGTAAGATCGTCAAATCCACAACTATTAAAATGGCATTCTACAAATGCACTATCAGACAGCATTGCTCCTTCAAAAGTGACAAAAGAAAAATCTGACTTCGCGATCCAAATAGATCGAATATCTGCATTTTGGAACGAGCATTCTATGAATTTACAGTTAGAGAATCTTGTGCCTTCTAAATCTGCATTGTTAAAAGCGATATTTTCAAATATGCAATTCTCGAATATCGAACCATTAAACAGAGAATTAGCAACTGTGGCAGAACTCCAGTGTTCCCAA
>OLSL01001622.1_pt1 | contig 20172 bp, 16 predicted proteins | sample 1672511 | NCBI WGS metagenome assembly OLSL01 (sample SAMEA3136694, study PRJEB25190) | human gut metagenome | biome: human gut; feature: human-associated habitat; material: faeces | place: Austria | collected 2013
AATAGCTGTTTCGATTACTTTAAATCCGTTGGCTTCTGCATATTCTTTGAGTTTTTCGACTGTTGCAACCGAGTTTGTTTCACTTGAATTATACAGTGTTCCTATAGTTTCAAATCCCGGAGTCAGTTCCTCTGCAAGCTCTATTATCTGGCCTACGTCGATAGCATCTGATGTTCCTGTAATATTTCCTCCCGGATTTTCAAGGTCTGTAACAACACCTGCCGCCACAGGATCTGTAACCGCTGAGAATATGATAGGAATATCTTTTGTTTCACCCATGGCAACCTGCGCTGCCGGAGTTGTTATTGCTACAATTACATCAACCTTGTCTGCAACAAAGCCCTGACATATGGTTTTGAGATTTGACTGCTCATTCTGTGCATTCTGATAATCTATTGTTATGTTCTCACCATCTACAAAGCCTTCTGCTTCAAGTCCGGCTATAATTGACTCTCTGATCTGGTCCAGTGAGGTGTGTTCGACAAGCTGCACAAGACCGATTTTGAGGGTTTTGTCATCACCGGATGAACTGTCCTGTCCGCAGCCTGTAAACATCGCTGTTATCACCATAAGCGCTATAAGGGTAATTGCCATAAGTTTCTTTTTCATTTGTTTTGTTGTCCTGTATCTTCTCGTACAGAACTCTCCTTTCTTTTTTGTTTGTCTAAGATGTCAGGAGTCTCTGCAAACTGTCGCAGGCTGGTAAAATAAAAAACGCCTGTCCTCACTCAAGGACAAGCGTATGCCTGCGGTACCACCTTGTTTGCCGGAAATCCGACCGCTCTGCACGGCGCCAACACGCCGTCTGCCCGTTAACGCTGGCAATGCGTCAGAAGATACTCTGGTCACCCATTTCCCTCTGCCCTCGGCGGCCCATTTGCTGCCCCGCTTTTCGCTCCGCTCTCAGCTATGCAGAACTCTCTGTGGATGCGCCTTGCAGCTTTACTTCCGCTTCGTTGGTTTCAATTTATGTTATGCCATTTATACATCATTTGTGTACGTTTGTCAAGAACTTTTTTTCGCGTGGCGCGGACTTTTTCCTCAATACTCCCGCACCACGGCCTTGACGATGCCGATGATCTCCGCGTTGGTGCCGTCGATGGGGCTGTAATTGTCATTTTCCGGCATGAGCCAGATCTGGCCGTTCCGGCGGCGCAGACGCTTGACCGTGGCCTCGTCCTCGATCCGGGCGACCACGATCTGCCCGTCGTCGGCGGACTGCTGGGGGCGGACGACCACCTTGTCCCCGCTGAGGATACCGGCGTTGATCATGCTGTCGCCCCGAACCCGCAGGGCGAAGCACCCCGGGTCGTTCCATGGCATGGTGCCCTCCTGATTTTCCACCGCCAGAATGGGCACGCCTGCCGTGACGACACCCACGATTGGAATCTGCCCCGGGCGCGCACCGGTGACCAGCGCCCGTTTGCGTCCCTTCGCGCCGGGGGACTGGAGCAGCCCCTTCTCCTGCAATGCCTGCAAATGGTAGCTGACGGAGGCGGTGGAGCGCAGACCCACTGCCGCGCCGATCTCCCGGACGGAGGGGGAATAGCCGTTCTCCTGAATAAATTGGTTGACATAATCCATAATCAACTGTGCTTTGTCGCTGGTTCTGGGCATAATCATTTCCTCCCTGGGTCGCCTTGACAGTTTGCTTTTTATGTATTGTAGCACATATGAGCGAAAAAGGGAAGCCCTTTTGGAAAACTTTTTGGCACTTTTTCTTTTCGGGGCTCTATACTGGGAACAGAGCCATGTGATTTTTTTGGGGGGCGGTGTTATGAACCGGGATGTGGAGCAGCAGGTATGGCAGCGAGTACTGGGGCAGTCGGAGCCTCCCCGGGGGAATCTCCGGCCGGTGGAGCTGGAAACGATGGAAGCGGCGGCGGTTTACCGGAAGCTGGCCGGACAGTTTTCCGGCAGAGGCCGGGAGCAGCTTCGGCATCTGCACGATATGCAGATGGAGATTCTCGCCTGTCTGCGGGGGATCGGGCGGCTGTCCGGCGGTGGGGGCGGAAAAACCGCGCAGATCGCCGTTCCGGAGGAGCCGGCAGCGAAGGCGCTGGAGGAGGTGGAGAAGCCGAACACTGCCACGTTGGCGATCTTGCGGATGAAGGTGAAGGGGTTCAGCTTGGCACCCAGTGCAATGACCAGCGGGTAGGCAATGACCAGGAAGGCCAGCAGCAGGACCACCGTGACCACCACATAGACCAGCGCGGGCTTGAGGTAATCGATGCCGTAGATGGCGAAGGTACGGGTCAGCAGCACAAAGACTGCAAAGGGGGCAAAGTTGCTGACGATGAAGTTCAGGAACACGACCACCACATCGTTGACCTCGCCCAGCAGGCGGCGCAGGGTCGCGGTGCGGCTCTCGCCCAGGGTGTTCATGCTCAGGCCGATGGCCACTGCCAGGAACACGCTGGAAAGCACAGCGCCATTGCTGCCAAAGGCAGTGATGATGTTGGAGGGGATGATGTTCAGCACCACGTTCAGGGGGTTGGAACCGGTGGAACCGCTGGCTTCTGCCAGACCCTCGATGCGGGTGTTGAACAGGCCCATGGAGTAGGCGCCGTAGCCCACACAGCCTGCCAGCAGCAGCGCCAGGAAGGAGCACAGCAGGAACCAGAACAGGGTCTTTGCGGAAATGCGGCCCATGGTGCGGGTGTCTGCAATGCTGCCGATGGCCAGCGAAATGGAAGTAAAGACCATGGGGATGATCACCAGCTGCAGCGCCTTGATGAAGAGCTGGCCGATGATGTAGAAGATGCCAAAGGCACGCTCAGCGCCCTCGGCGGTGATATCCTGGAACAGCAGGTTGTTGATGGTGGTCCAGGTCTGTGCCTGACCGCTGGCGTTCAGATGCTCCCGCAGGAACATAAAGGCCAGACCGGCCACCAGGCCGCAGACCAGAGAGATCGCCATGCGTTTTGCAAGGGATAATTCGTGCTTCTTTTTTGTTTCCATATACTTTTCCTCTCACAGTACCGATTTTTGGCTCACACTTTGCCTACTCTAGCACAACTCCCCCTGCAATGCAAGAGAAAATCGCGCAAAATCCAGCATTTTTTGCAAATAAGTACGACTTTTCTCCGCAAAAATCCCCCGAAAGCACTCTGCCTCCGGGGGATCTGCTCACTTATTTCTTGAACTTGAACACCGGCGTACCAGCGGCAGCATCGCCGTTTGCAGCAACACTGATCTCCGGCAGGTCATCACTGTTGGTCACGATGAGAGCCGTTGCAGTGGGGTGGCCTGCGGCGCGGATAGCTTCCAGATCCACCTTCAGCAGCGGGGTGCCGGCCTTGACCTTGGCCCCTTCTTTGGTCAGGGAGGTAAAGCCCTGTCCCTTCATCTCCACCGTGTCCATGCCGACATGGATCAGCAGCTCAATGCCGTCATCGCTCATCATACCAACGGCGTGCAGGCTTTCGGGCACCTGCGTAACGGTGCCGTCAAAGGGAGCATAAACGGTGTCGCCGGTGGGCTCCACGCCGCAGCCGGGGCCCAGGATCGCAGAGGCAAAAGTCTCGTCAGGCAGCTGCTCCAGCGGGATCACCTTGCCGTCAATGGGAAGCATGACCGTCATCTTCTGGCCGGAAAATTTCGTCTCGGATGCGGCCTTGCCGCCAAAAAGCTTGTCAAAAAAGCCCATAATACAAACCATCCTTCCACGGTGCACAAAGTGTAACCTTTATCCAGTTAAGAATAGCATATCCGCGCAGGAAATACAATCTGCATCCTGCACAAAGAGACGCACCGCCATTTGGCAGGTGTGCCCTTACATCAGCTCCAGCAGCTGCTCCACCTCTTCCATCCGGGTGGCCCAGCTGGTGGCAATGCGGACAACGGTGTGGGTATCATCGTACTTCTCCCAAAAGCCGAACTTGGCCTTGCCTTCCAGCGCGGCCAGCTGCTCGTTGGACAACACGATGAACACCTGATTCGTGGGCGAATCCATAAAGAACGAATAGCCCTTTTCGGCCAGTCCCTTCTTGAGCACGGCGGCGGTCTCAATGGCATTTTTGCTGATGGTCTGGTACAGGTCATCGGTGAACAGCACATCGAACTGGATGCCCAGCAGACGGCCCTTTGCCAGCAGAGCGCCCTGCTGCTTGACCATGGTCATAAAGTGAGCCGGTGCGCCGTGGGGAAACACAACTGCCTCGCCGCAGAGCGCACCCACCTTGGTGCCGCCGATGTAGAACACATCGGTCAGGCGGGCCACATCGGCCAGCGTCACATCGGTGCCCTCGGCGGCCAGACCATAGCCCAGACGGGCACCGTCCATAAACAGCGGCATGTGGTACTTATGGCAGACAGCGGACAGCGCTTCCAGCTCTGCCTTGGTGTACAGGGTGCCGTACTCCGACGGGTGGGAGATGTACACCATGCCCGGGAACACGAGGTGGTCCATATTGCCATCGGCATAGAAGGTCCTGCACCAGTCCTCAACCGTCCCAGCATCCAGCTTGCCGTTGGTGTGCGGCAGACCGATGACCTTGTGGCCCGTGAACTCGATGGCACCGGCCTCGTGGGCAGCCACATGGCCGGTGGATGCGCCCAGCACACCCTCCCAGCGGCGCAGCATCGATGCAATGACGATGGCGTTGCTCTGGGTGCCGCCCGAAATGAACCAGACATCGGCATCCGGTGCGCCGCACGCCGCGCGGATCTTCTCCCGCGCACTGGCGCAATAGGGATCGGTGCCGTAGCCGGAGACCTTTTCAAAGTTGGTCTCCACCAGCTTCTGTAAGATTGCCGGATGCGCACCCTCGCAGTAATCGTTTTCAAAATACAGCATATACTTTCCCTCGCTCTGCATTTGCATTCAAGATAAATCTATTATCTGCTTTTTGCGCAGGGTTGTCAATGTAGAACCCCCGCACATGCGGGGAAAAGCTTGGAAGAATGGCGGTTGCGATTTCGGTGATAGGATCACCCCCGCGTGGGCGGGGAAAAGTGGGCGGGCGTTGAGGACTTTATGAGCTACATCGGATCACCCCCGCGTGGGCGGGGAAAAGTCTCTGCCGGAAGTTCGGCGGCACTGTCTTTTAGGATCGCCCCTGCGTGGGCGGGGAAAAGAAGACCGCAACAACGGCACCGCATGGCTCTACAGGATCACCCCCGCGTGGGCGGGGAAAAGCCTGAATGGGCCCCAATAACCTTCTTGATGTTAGGATCACCCCCGCATGGGCAGGGAAAAGGCCATGATTTCGACCAGATAGGGCGTTCTGCTGGGATCACCCCCGCGTGGGCGGGGAAAAGTGGAGCGCGGCGCGTGTGTGTAGACACGGCTGGGGATCACCCCCGCATGGGCGGGGAAAAGTTTATCATGGCTTGCGTGGTGGTAACGCCGATAGGATCACCCCCGCATGGGCGGGGAAAAGCCACATGGAACAAAAGAAGAGCCCCCGCTCTTGGGATCACCCCCGCATGGGCGGGGAAAAGACATTCACTGTCAAGAACGTACCCGGCCCCCAGGGATCACCCCCGCATGGGCGGGGAAAAGCGCAGTGATCGTTTAGACTACTATTTCCCGCAGGGATCACCCCCGCATGGGCGGGGAAAAGGCTGTTGCTAACATCTGGTGATACTCGTGAATGGGATCACCCCCGCGTGGGCGGGGAAAAGTAAAATCAGCAAGGTGGACAAAATTCCACCTTGGGATCACCCCCGCGTTGGCGGGGAAAAGAACAACCACATCATTGATAACCAGTATGGCAAAGGATCACCCCCGCGTAGGCGGGGAAAAGGTGACTTCCACATTGTCACGCATACCAAAGTAGGGATCACCCCCGCGTAGGCGGGGAAAAGTCACTCACCTGTGAGCGGACAGATTTCCGCTTGGGATCACCCCCGCGTGGGCGGGGAAAAACCCGGCATCTCAGCCATGGTCTCCTCCCCTGTGGATGATGGTCATCAGGCCAAGGCCATAGGCCTTGCCCCGGCCAACGCCCTCGCACAGCAGGGCCTTGAAGGCCTCCGGGTCCGTCACCTGCAGAATGCCCTCGTAGGTCACAGCCAGCAGGGTAACAGGCCGGGTGCCGTTTTTCTTGAAGTGATAGGTCTGCTTCCGGGTCACTGCGAACGAACCCTCCGAGACGGCAAAGCCGTGCTTTGCGGCCTGCGCCCACAGCCATTCCTCCTGCTCCACCTCGAGATAGCAGGGTTTCAGGGTTCCCCGGGCCGTATGGTCGGCAGAGTCTTTTTTGCTGCGGGTGGGGTTGGCAGTCAGGCGGAACTGCCAGCAGCTGCCCGCTGTCACCCGTTCCAGCAGCGGGTCATAGGGCCGGGTCTCCGGGGGCGCACCGGTGCCGAACTGCGCACACAGGGCGGTCAGGTCCGGCCGTTCCTCACTGAGCAGGAGCAGGTACAGTTTTTCTCCCAGCTGATCCAGCCGCCACAGCCTGCGGCGGCGCGCACCGGCAAAAGCGTTTTCCACCGCACCATGGAATTTCTGGGGCGAGATCAGCGCCACCATGGTCTCACGGCGGGTCGGGTCAAGTTCTGCGCGGGATAGATACATGATTCCTCACCTCAATTCTGCCATTGCGTCATGTTCGGTCGCGCCGGGCATTTCCGGCGGGTTTGTGTTCCACTCCCGCACCGGGCGGAAGCCGTACTGCCGGTGGATGGGACTGAACGACACCGCCAGATCACGCCGGGGCACGGCAGCAGCATCCGCCGGGTCCGTGTCTGCCACGATGCGCAAGGGGGCCCCATTCCTCTGTTTCACCAGCAGCGGTTCGGCCCGCAGGGTATCCAGCAGTTTCCCGGCCCGGATGCCAAGGCAGAGCGGCAGGGTGGGCGGGCAGGAACGCCGCCCCAGATACAGCGGGTAGACCGGATGTTTCAGGGCCGTTTCCAGCTCCTGTAACAGGGCGGTGTCCTCGCTTTCCAGCCCCACCAGAAAGACCGCATCCTGCAGGTAATGGCGGTAGGTCACATAGGGAGCCTTGCCTTTTTTCCGATCCTCTTCCCGGTTGGCTGTGTGGAAATCCACCAGCAGGCTGCCCTCCCGGTCAGCACGGACGGCAAAGTGCAGGCCGTTCAGCCGGGCAAGGCCTGCGGCATCGTCCCGGCGCAGGCCCAGAGCCGCCGCCAACAGGCCAATGATACCGCTTTTTGTGGGTTCCCGGTTCGTTTTGCGGGTCTCAAATTTGGAATCCGCACCCCACGATTGCAGGGGCGCAGCCAGCCGAAGCAACAGCGTTGCCATGGTCACACCTCATTTCCGGGCAGCTTCTCCTTTACGGCACGTTCCAGCGCGGTGAGCATCTGGTTCAGGGGCATGGCCGTGGCCAGCTCGTCCAGCCCGATGCCCACAGCAAAGCTCTGGGCCGGGGCATCCGCATAGCAGGCATACACCTGCTGCGCATACTGCTTCAGCGCCGTCTTGGAGGGTTCCGCATAGCCCTCGGGGCTCTTGCGCACCGGCTTTTCAAAGGCACCGCAGAGGTTCACAGGCTGATCCTCCCGCAGGGTGACATAGACAGCATCCGGCAGGGTACGGTTGGCAAAGCTGTTCTGCTTTCCGGTGGGCATGGAGCGGATGAAGGCTTCGCCGAACACCCGGACAGCCTGGGCTGCCTTTTCAGCCCCAAGCAGGTGCGTCAGTTCCACCATGTTGACGGTGGCATAGCGATACAGGGTGGAAGAGTTGTACTCCACCGTGCCCAGATGGCCCGCGCCTGCCGAATCCTCCGGGGCACAGTCATCCACAGCGGTGAAGTAATCAAACTCGTTCTGCACGGCATGGGTGGAGATGCTGTGGGCCACCTGAGCGGCGGCATCGTAATTCAGGGAAGGATCGCTGGCGACCATCCGGCCAAACAGAGCCATATCCACCGAAGGGTTCTCCTTCAGGGCCTTTTTGTAGTCATCCTTCTCCTCGCAGTCCTCGGCGGCCAGCCGGGCCAGCGCCCGGGCCTGGGCCGTGCTCAAAAAGAGCAGGGCGGCGTTGTTGTCATCTTTCAGTTTGATGCCTGCATTTTCCAGTGCCTTTTTTGCATCCTTTTTCAGTCTGGCATCGTCCAGTTCAGGAGCCAGTGCGGCCAGTTCCCCGGCCACAAGGTCAGTTGCTTTCAGGGTACGTTTTCCGGTCTCGACCATGTCGGCCATTTCTTCGGCAAACATTTTGCGGATCGCGTGCTTCCACGCCTGAGAGGATACCCGGGCGCGGGTGGCACCGCCATAGACAGCCGTCTTGGGGCTGCCGGTATCGTCGCGGTTCACACAGCTGGGCGGCACCGTTTGCAGCACATGAAAATCAACATACAGACGCTTGGTATCCATTTCAATTCTCCTTTTCTTCGGTTTCAGGTGTGTCGGCATTCATCTGGTAGAGGTCCCGGCCCCACTGCAGGCGGACATTGGCTGCCTGATCCGGGAGCTGGAACCGGTACAGCTCCACAGCCAGCCGGGGGTAATCCAGTTTCAGCTTCGGTTCATTTCCCCGGAACAGCTGCACCATCCCCCGGAGATAGTGGGACACCTCGGGCATGGAATCCGCTGTGGCCAGTGCGTTGAACCGGCGCAGGACGCTGCTCTCGGTCCAGTCCTGCGCGGCAGCTGCGGAATTCTGGGCCAGCAGGCGCACCGCCCTGCCCAGCGTGCAGCCCTTTTCATTCATGGAAATGTTCTCTTCTCCCTGCTGGTGCAGGGCGTAAAGAGTCAGGGCAAGGTAGACCGCCCACTCGGCTTCCGATGGTTCCCGGCACTCTCCTGCCGCCGTTTCCCTGCCCCAGAGCTCTTTGGGCAGTTCCTGCAGGAAGCTGCCCCACAGCGCCGGCAGGTCGCCGGGCTGATGCCCAACGCCCCGGCGCAGCTCTGCCAGCCGGGCACGCCGCTGGGGTTTGGGCAGGCTCCACAGCCCGCTCAGCTGTCCGGCCACATAATCATGGATCGCATCCGTTATCATGCTGTTCCTCCTTCTTTCTTCGGGTAGAGCTTCCGCAGATTGTACAGGAAGCTATTGTAGGCCTTGGGGGCCGTATACAGAACGGTTTTCTTTTCGTCCTTTTTACCGCCTGTTTTCACCTCGACCCTATGGCCCACAAAGGCGGCATTTCCGGCCCGCTCCACCATCTGGCGGCCTAGCTCTGCGGCCAGTTTGCGGGCTTTCTCCTGCCATTCATCGGCTTTTTCGTCCAGCTTGTCCGTTTCGGGGTCAATGCTCTGCAGCCAAAGCCGGAACGGCTGGTCGATGGTAAAGTAGAACTGGGTGCGGGCGGATTCCGCGGTCGTATCGTTCTTATCTCCCGCCGCAAGGGAGAGCTCCCAGGCAAGGCGGCCGACGCATTGCGCGGCCTGCTCGCAGTTTTCCACCTCATCCTCTACTCGAGATTGCCATGCACGGCCCAATTCATTTAGCAAAGCCAGTTCCATAGAAAGCTGATCCGTATAACAGTCTGTCATGGAGTTGCTCATCTTGCCATATTCCACACCAAGCGCACATATCTGCAAATGCTCTTTTCTGCTCAGTATCTTCTCGTTTTGCAGTAAGGTATTCCACCAGATCACTCCGGGAACATGGCTATCGATTCCAGTCAGAGCCGAAAACTCTCGCCAAAGTTGTTTGCTCATACTATGCACACGCGGGTAATAGTATCGTGGGTTATTTTTGCTCTCTTCTTTTTTATTCCAGAGCGTCATCGGTTCGGCAAATGCATTCGTTGAATCAAAGAAATCTCCACCAAGCACAGTACAACCTGTCACCCAGCCTTCCTGACGCTTCAGCAAAATTCTTCGGTATTGCATCGTCATCAGTCCAGCAAAGTTATCCGGGCAGGGTACTTCTGTGCGTTCCTCTGTCCGGGCTGCATCCAGCTCCCAACAGGGAGCATCCTCTTCCCAGAGCTTTCCACCATCCCGCAAGAACATCAGATTTCGCATCAGAGTATCAAACAGGTTTGCACCTTTTACATAGACAACGCCCAGTCTGCCCAGCCAGCCCGGCCCCATAGAAGGCAGCGTTCTATCCTTTGCCTTTTTCTTTGCCGCAGTATCGTCGTAATTATTCAAAAAAACAAGCCATCTTGCCGCCTGTGGATAGGTCAGCCGCTCTTTCGCTTCGCCTGAATAGGCAGAAAACAAGCTGTCCTTATTTTCGCTTTCAAAGATTTCACCGTTCAATTTTTTGGCCCGGAATGGGCTTCCGATCTTCGCTTCCGGCACCTGCCAGAAGGGGCGTTCCGGGTGGAAAAGCCAGAAGCGGTCCCGCCACTGCTCCAGATAGGCCCGGATGGGCGCTTCCGGAAAATGCCCCAGCCGGTACAGCTCCTCCCAGCGGATCAGGGCATCGTCCGTTTCCTCAAAGGGGGCCGGCGTACCGTTTCCATCCACCCGGGAAAACACCGTGTGCAGAACCGCCAACAGCAGCCGCAGCATGGCGGCATCCTGCGTGGGCAGTTCTCCGGCCAGGTCGCGGTATTCGTGGGCGTGCAGCAGGGCATCCGGCAGAGAGACTTCCTGCACGGTATAGTCCTGCCCGCGCACCCGCATCCAGCGTTCCTCCAGCAAATTATACTCAATTTGCTTCATTCTCTTCCTCCTTCCGGTAGGTCAGACCGTTTTCACGGTCGTATTGCAGCACCTGCCCGGCAAGCTGTGCGGTCAGGTGGTCATCCAGCAGTAAGATCAGTTCTCCCCGCAGCAACGGCGACTGCTGCCACAGCCCGAACACGTCCCGGTTCCGGGCTTCCAGTGCGTCGATGGTCTGTTCCACCGACCACCGTTTGCTGAAATATCCGGGCAGGCGCAGCTTCTGCCGTGCAATTTGAAGCGCCATCTCCGGCTGAGGCGGCTCGTCCGTGGGCACGCTGGCACCGGGATGCCCCGTTTCATCGGGCAGGAAGCAGACATTTCCCGCCGCATCCCGCATCAAGACCAGCACGTCAATGGAAGGGTCTCCGTCACGCACCGCCGCGCGGGCACCGTTGTCACTGACCGCACCCACATCATCCATCCAATTGTCCAGCGTATTCCGGGAAGGGCGCTTTCTGTGCTCTTCCGGCGGCAGGATGGTAAAGGTCTCTGCCTTGCTCATTTTGATTTGTTGGGCCTTTTCGTACTCTGCCCGGGCCGCAGTGCTCTGTGGGCTGGCGGGCAAAGGGTCGGGCTCCCAGCCATAGACATCCTGCACCAGCGGGGCAATGTCATGGGGCAGGGTGATGGCGGTGGGCAGGAACTTGCGGGTGCGCCAGAGCAGCCATTCCCCGTAAACCGCCTTGCTGCCCTCGTCGAAGTCCTCCGTCCCAGTGTCCAGCACGGCACAGCGGGCCTGCGCCACCGGCCGGGGACGAGCCCGCCCCTCGTGGCGGTGCAGTCGTCCGATACGCTGTAAAAGCAGATCCATGGGGCAGAGCTCTGTGACCAGAAGATCCAGATCGATATCAAGGGATTGCTCGAGCACCTGCGTGCCCACCACAATGAGCTTATCCCGCTGTTCCGGGTTGGAGTGCTTGCCGATGCGCTTCATCAGCGCCTCTTCTTTGGCGGCACGGTCGGGCATAAGGAACTGAGCGTGGAATACCACCACCTCAAACTCCGGCAGTTCTGCCCGCAGACGGGCCGCAATGGCCTGCGCTTTTTTCACGGTATTGACGATCACGCCCGCACAGCCGCCCTCCCGCAAGGCACTGCGCAGAGTGTCAGTCAGCTGTTCCTCGGTCAGCGGGAATGTCTCCACTCTGCGTGGTTCGGTTTCCAGTGGGATAGTCGTCTGCTCCACCTGTTTGCCGTCCGTCCAGGTCAGCAGCGGATAGCCCCGGCAGGTCTGCCATAAGCCGTCCGGGGCGGTTCTTCCATTCAGGTAGGCCCTGACCAGCTCGACCCGGCGCTTGGCGGGCAGGGTAGCCGAAAGCAGGATCACCGGTACTTTGTACCGGCCCAGCCAGGTCAGCGCCCGGTCAAGATAGCAGTTCATGTAAGCGTCATAGGCGTGGCACTCGTCAATGACCACCACCTTGCCCGCAAGGCCAAGGTGGCGCAGCATCACATGTTTTTGCTGTAACGCCGCCATCAGCAGCTGATCCACCGTGCCGATGACAAAATCAGCCAACAGCCCCTGCTTATTGCCCCGGAACCACTGATGCACCATCACCCGGCTCTCCGGGTCAGCATCGGGGTCTGCTTCCAGATCTTCCTCCACCCGCACCGTGTCCTGCTGCAACCGGAGGTAGGCCTCGTTCAGTTCGGCCATGCCGTGGGCCAGCTTGATGGAGTGCTCCAACCCATCCGGCTGCTTTTCGGCCCACGCCAGCAGCCGCCCAAAGATGCCGTTGGCGGTGGCCTGGGTGGGCAGACCAAAGAAGATGCCGCCATCGCCGCCGTGCTTGGCTAAAATCTCTGCCGCGCCCAGCGCGGCCTCCGTCTTGCCCACGCCCATCTGTGCTTCCAGAATGAACATCCCCGGTTCCTGGGCCTGGCTGACGGCTTCCAGCATGGCCCGCTGGACTTCGTTGGGCGGAAAGCCGAACCGTTCCGCAAACGCCCCCGGTTCCGTCACATCTGACTGCACCTCCCACGGAGAGGTCAGGTCCAGCGCTTCCCACGCCCGATTGACACGGGCAGGATACAGGGTATCGCTGCCCACCTCTTCCACAGGGATGAGCGGAAAATACCGGGTATTGCTGGCGACCCAGTCCGCCATGATGAGTAGGCCGGCCAGCAAGATCTCAGCCGGGATGGTCAACTGCGGCAGCTCGTCCACGCTGGAAAAGCCGCTTTCCTGCAAGGCGTAGTCAAACAGTTCCCGCCAGCAGCTCTCCCAGAATTTCTGTTCCCCCTCGGGCCAATAGTTGGATTCCCAGCTGCCTTCTTCTTCCTCATCGCCCAGCTGGTCAAATACGTCCTTCCCGGTTTGTGGCTTGCCATGGTGCGCGCCTGCTACCGATGCAAGCCCGTTGGGGCATTTCAGCCACCGCAAGATGGCCTCACTCGCCAACGCGTGACGTGAATACTTGCGGTTCTGCTCCCGGTAACTGAGCGTTGTATATTTCTCCAGGCACTGTCTGGGCTCCGGCAGTTGTGCCATGATAGGACCCTGGAAATTTGTGGAAGCCTTTCCAAGATCATGGACCAACCCCAGAAAGCAGGCGGTCTGTGTCAGCAGGTCCTCGTCCAGCTCGATATGCTGACGGACGCTTTCCGGCAGCCACCTCTGCACCAGATATACCATAATACCCGCCGTATCCCTCAGGTGCATCCAGAGCGGCAGCCAGAAGCCGCTGTTCACCGGGTCTGTCTTGCCCGCAAACAGCCGCACTTCGTAGGGAACACCTCGTTGTTTCATCCTGTTCCACCTCCACTGCAGTCAGGAAAATCGCATTTTCCGCACCATCGGAGCTTCTCTGAGGATAGAATAGCACACAGAAAGTCCTATAAAGCGGACTTTTGCTGCTTTTTTCATGGGTTTTTTCAGTTTTTTGATGTCTGCCGTTTTCCGGCTGTTACCCCCGCAAGGCGGGGAAAGTGTTGCTCCCTATCAAGCATTCGGAGCACATCCGCTGATGCAGATCACAGAGGTATTACATATCATGCATTGTTCTAAATCTCTGTACACCAATATTACACCTTTTTTCCCAACTTTACAAGCGGATCCTTCCGATTCAGCAAATGACACAAAAACCGCCCCGGCTTCCTGTTACGGAAACCGGGGCGGTTCGATTGCGTTATTTGTGCTTTTCCAAGCGCTCACGCAATTACTTGCGGGGGTTCTTGATCGCAGCCTGAGCGGGTGCCAAAATTGCAGGGCGTTCGAAGTAACGATGATACGTTATTTGTGAACTTCCAGTGTGTTTTACCCCATCTCCGCAATGATCTTCTCCAAATTTTCTTCCTGCAAATAGAATTCCGGCAGTTTTGCCTTGTCATATAGAACGAATGGGCGGCGTTTGCAAGGAGCAGTCATACACAAAACGCCCCCGGCTTCCTGTCATGGAAACCGGGGGCGCTGCGGTTTTATGGGAAACGCCTCAGGCGGCTGCAAAGCCTCAGTGCAGCAGGGAGCTGACCCATGCCCGGGCGGCCGTCTTGGCCTGGAGCTTATTGTACATCTTCAGGGTGGTGTTGTACACCTTCTGGCTCATGGCATTGCTGGCGTTGGTGGCGGCAGCCTGCTTGGCCTCCAGCGTGTCGGCGGCGGCAACGGCGGCCTTCATATCGGCGTAGTCGGCCATGATCTCCTGCTGGAGCGCGGCATAGCTGGCCTTGGCTGCTTCCCGATCCTTTGCGGTGACCTGATTGCCATTGCTGCCGTAGGTCAGCAGGTTGGAGAGGGCGTCACGCACGCCGTAGAAGGAGTCGGTCCAGTCGTCCGGGTAGGTATAGTAGCGGCCCTTGGCATCCTGATACCAGACGCCCTCGGTGGGCTGCTCGTCGGAGCGGGTGACCGTGTGGACCGAGACCTTGTAGGCATCTGCGGTGTCGGTGGTCAGCATCGGATAGTAAGGGACGAAGGCGTTGTACACGTCGTCGTCAAAAGCGGTCCACTCGGTAATGGCGGTGTTCAGATCGCCGGTGGCGCTCACCTGGAACAGATGAGTCTCCACATTGCCCGTCTTGCCGATGGGCTCGGTCTGAAAGAAGTGGATGGAATCCTCCACCGAGAACTTCTTGGTCAGCTGGATGTTGGAGTAGACCGGGACGATGGCACCGTTCTCGCCGACGTTGCTGATAGCAAAGTCGGTCTCGCTGTAGTTGTCCTTCGTAAAGGTGTCGGTGCCGTACAGGTAGTTCAGGCCGGCTGCCATGCGGTCCGATGCGATGTCGCCGTTGTAGGAGGCATCCAGGTCGATGACGTTGGCAGCGGCATCGCCCACAAAGGTACCGGCTTTCTGGGCCACGGAGATCAGGTTGGCAGAGGCCACCACATGGTCGGTGTCATCCAGATCGATCTTGCCCATAGCGGCGATGTTGGGCTGCATGAAGACCACGCTGGAGGAGAGCTTCAGGGCAAGGTAGGTGTGGCCCGTCAGGTTCTCCACGAACCAGGTCTCATTCTGGTCGGCAATGAACACGCCGGAGCCGCCGGCTGCACCGGCGTTGTCGTAGATGGAGGTCAGCAGAGCAACACCCTCGCGGGCCGTGGAAGCTTCGCTCAGCAGCACCGTGGTGATCTCGGCTTCCTCAATGCCGTTGTCCACATAGGGGTCTACGCTCAGCACGGCGTCGGTGCCGTAGAGAGACTCGGTGGCAGAGACCATGACGCCCTTCTCGTTGGTGCCAGCCTCCTCATAGGGGGTGTGCTCGTGGGTGCTGTCGCAGTCCGGGCAGACACCCAGACCGTTGTCGTCCCGGCGGGCGGTGTAGCGGTAGCTGTCGTGGGTGAAGGTGTAGGTAAAGCCGTAGCAACCCTCGTACACCTCGCCCGCGGTGTGCTTCCCGGCGGGGCTGATGTTGAACAGCTTGTTGTAATCGTTGGTGCCCAGATCCTCGATCCGGCCAAACATGGTGGTGCCATCCTCGGTGAGGTCGCTGCCGACATAGAGTGCCGTGCAGGCGAAGGCGGAAGGAACCACGGCAAGCGTCATCGCACAAGCGATGAAAGCCGCAGCAATTTTCTTCTTCAAAGACATAATAGTATCGATCCCTCTCTTGTTGATTGTCGGCATTTCGTCGGCAGGTGTTATAATACACCCATTTTAATGAAAATACAAGTATTTTCCCGAAATTTTAGCATATATTCATTTTTATATAGTATATATTCATACTGCGTTTTTCATCTGCCCCTCCGTGAGCGCAAAAAAACGCCCCGGTTTCCTATCACAGAAACCGGGGCGGTCATATACTTTATTGGTGCTTTCTCAAGCCCTCACGCCATTACTTGCGGGGGTTCTTGATCGCAGCCTGGGCGGGTGCCAAAATTACAGGGCATTGGACATCATTCTTCTCCCTCCGGGTACTGCTCAACGCTTCCTTTTGAACTGAGCAGCATCGGCTTGCGATGTCTTTTTATTTCTTCTATTTTCATCACACGGATGGCAAACATCCAATCATCTCCAAAGTCATAATGGAGCGAGAATTTCTGTCCTTCGACCAGCCCCAGTTCATCCAATGCAATATCGGTTCCCTCTGCATCATCCTCGTCAAACAGGTCATCTTCCATCGGATTGAATCGGTAGCAGTCTTCGCTGTACATCTTGTTGTCCATACAAAATTCATACAGATGCTCTGCCGTAAAATCAAATGCACTCAAAATCGCCATGCAGAGCTGATCCAGTGTATCCGTACCACAGATGGTTATCGTTCTGTATACGCTGCGCCCAAGCCCTGCCGGATAAACCTTTAATGTATACTGTGTCCTCATTACGATCCTTCTTTTGATTTTATTTCAATTCGACTTTCTGCATCTGTCCCAAAATTGCGTTCTTCACGCCATCACTCAAATAGGCCTCATTTAGCGTTTTCTTAGTATAATTCAGATAAGTTCCAGCCGTTTTCTCTGTCAGAAGTGCAGTAAAGTAACGTTCCCAGCTGAAATAGTCTTTGCCATCGATGTAGTCAGACGGTGTCTGCAATATCTGTGCAACCTCCATATCTTTCAGGATTCCAGAAGAAAGTATCAGCCATTCAAAGGATTCCGGCAAATAGAGTGCCAGATTCTCTCTTGTCTGCACCAACTGCAACACTCTATCCATTTCCGGGCCAAAGGCAGCGCCATCTGCAATTACCAAGATTTTTTCATCTCTATGAGCTTTCAAATAGGAAAACACATTTGACTTTCCGTTTGCAGTGTCACACTGCATTTGATGCTCTGCGCAGACCGCATCAAAGAATTGATAACCCGAATTGCTGTCCTCAGTCAAGATCTTCTCCGGCTTAATATTCTCAGTCGTACTATCCGGGTAAATTCGATAGAACGAATGATAACTCCGTTTCAGTGTCCCATACTTTCCAGAGGTTCGGATTCCATACACTTCTTCCACACTGTATGGCAAGGCTGGCAAACCCTCTCTGGTCACGATGACATAATAGTTGTCGGTCTGCTGAATCGCACGTGCAAAATCTTTGGTCTTGACAAACTCGTTTCCTTCGTCGATAAAAACAATGCTGTCCTGAATATTGTCAAGTTGTCCCTTCCAAAGATTTCCTTCTACCACGTAGCAACTTTTATCACAATTTAGAGTGACCGGTCCACTCTCTCCATCGTTCATATGGGTACGAATCATATCTACGAGAGTCGTTTTACCCGTTGCACTATCCCCACGAATGATGGTCAAGTTGCGTCGCAGTTCAAATTCATATTTCAGGTACTTTGTGCCAACGACCACTTTATGAATGCCTTTCATTTCTGTCAGCCCCTTTACACAAACTCACCTGCGGCCAAAATCAGCTCTTCCATACTATGAACGATTTGATTCGTATTCAGCACTTTTATTGTAAATGGTTTTTTGCCAAAATCCATCAGGTGGCGCAAATTCACCGTGCGATCCTCCTGCTCTGCAATTTTGAGCAGCCACTTTGCACAGTTGTTACCACAAGTCGATACATTGAACACTTTCTCCGGCTCAAACTTTACCAAAATCAGTGTCTTTACGCCACCAGACAAACCAATCGGTGGAATTTTACCCAAGACCGGGCTGTCAATGATACCACTGTCAATCACAGTGGATCTATCTACATCCTGAATCATTTCCTTGACCATCGGGTCAACGATCCAGCCTTCCTCGTAATCATATTTGAAATAGGAAGCTGTATTGTACACCGCTTCCTTCATATCACCGTAAAAAATGTTCAGCATAGTATCACCTCATTGATGTACGCACTTCTGCTATCATTGTACCCTCTTTCCGCTTACAAAACAAGATGCAAAAAGCTCTTGGCCTCCATTACAGAAGCCAAGAGCTTTTATCTTCTTTGTCCTACCAGATTTTATTTCCGGGGAGACTTAATTGCAGCCTGGGCGGGTGCCAAAATTACAGAGCATTCAGAACAACGATGATACGTCATTTTATCAAATTCCCTGCCGAAGAACAAACATTGTCACACCTATGTACTCATCCCAAATGTCCTGAGCCTGCATGTCGGCAATGATTTCTTCCACTCTTTCCGGGGATAATTCATTATCCTCATCCAGAACCATCAGCATATCCTCTGCCGCTTCATACGCCTCCTTCCGCTTCTTCACGAGTTCTGTCGTGGTATCTCCAGCATGGCTCCATCATTTTTGACACTGCCGTTCAGTCCAAGATGATACCACAAGTCTCCACGAAGCGTATTCCGGATTTTAGCAGTTGCATAGCTTTCCGAGAAATCAATCCGTCCATCCGAATAGTATGCAATATTTTCCATCATCCGCTCATTGCGTGGGTCAACTTTAATAGACGCATCATGTTTCTTAGCATCACAACAGCAGATTCTATGTACTCCCTTCACGGTCTCTTTTTGGCCGCCGTAGCACGAAGCGAACAGATTTTCGTATTGGAGAGCCTTTTCCTTGCTCTTACTCAGAGGATACCAATGCTCTATCACTGTGCTTTCCGCTGTATTCTCTATGCGGGACATACAATATACGCACAGTCCGTGTTGTTCTTTTATAAAAGCATCTCTGAGTTGGTCCTTATTGAGCTTGTCAAAAAATTCCTCTCTCAGTATTCTGGCCTGTTCCTTATTGGGTTCTTCTGGTATGTCATTCCATTCAGGTTTTGCTTTTTGGAGATCAAAGTCTTTCTGAATATCTTCTGGACATGAACTCTTTTTAACGTAGATCATTTCAGTTCCAGTTCTTTCTCATCCGCATTTTCGCTTCTGCGCGCTTCACTTCTGTATTATCTTCGCCAAAAAGCTCTTTCATCCCATCCAGTGCCTTTTGCGAATTTTGCTTATCTCTCTGGTAGAATGCATCTTCAAATTCTTTCTTTCGTTGCCAAAGCTCCTGCGGAATGCCAGAGCTTCCCTGCTTGTACGCCACAACATCATCAATCGAGTAGGCATACGCTCCGCTGAGCTCTTCTACGCCATTTTGCCCTATGGACAACAGCTTTGCATCCCTAAAGGACGAAATAATGATTGGCGAATGCGTTGCTGCAATAAACTGAACTTTCGGGAAAGAGCTGTGCAATGCGTCCAGAATCTTCCATTGCCATCTCGGATGAAGGTGCATATCGATTTCGTCAATCAATACGATTCCCTCAGCCTGACTGTAATCAGACATTTCCGGGTTCAGTAGCGCAATACGGAACGAAATCTCCATCAGCATCCACAGAAGAGATTGATAGCCTGCACTCAGATAATTGACCAGCATCGTTTTTCCATTTTCGGTATAGGTAATATCCTCAAAATCGCGCGTATACTCCACCAGCGGAATCTCATCCAGGTCATTCATCTTCTGCATAAAGGTGCCGACCGCTTTTTTGAACGCCTCATATTCAGCAATCGGCATTCCTTTTTTATATTCTGCCATTGCCATCTTAAAGGCCCAGTCTGTAAGAGCCTTTCGATCAAGCGTCGCATTCAAGCAGTCCATATAACCACATCTGCGGTCATTTAACTTGTTCTTTCCCACGGAACTCGTAGATGCTTTTTGCGTATCTACAACACGCGATGTGCTGAAATAACAAATCACTGGAAGAATTTCCGTCTGAGAATTAAGAAGCTCTCTGCCCGCAGCCGCAAGTTCCTTGCCTGCATACTTTGTACGAGTAGCATTCGTTTCATCCTCTCTGGATATTTCACTCGAATACTCAACTCCACCAAGCTCAACCGTGCTTTTGATCGTTGTTGGTGTATAGTACATCCGATGCTGGGAAGCATCACCAACAAGGCTACTGGTAAAACGGACATCCTTTTGGGTAATTCCCTTTTTCGTGATGTCATTCATCCGACTGAAGTAAGTCTGAACCGAAAGTGCCAATGCCTCCAATACCGTCGTTTTGCCAACGCCGTTGTCGCCAATCAGCAGATTAACACCCGAAGAAAAATTCAAGCTCATTTTTTCAATGCTCTTGAAGTTTTGGATTTCTGTACGTTTAAAATGCATCTTTCAGCCTTCTTTCCTCCGAATGGCAACAAGTCTTTTCAGCCGTCATGTGCTTTATTCTCTTTATTTTACCATAGCAACCGAAAAGCATCAATCTCAGAATTTCATTTCAATTCGTCAAAAAACTCATTTCTAGCTATCACACAAACTGAAATGCAATCGGCATCAGTTCTTCCATGCTGTGCACCACATCA
>OLSL01001623.1_pt1 | contig 20158 bp, 16 predicted proteins | sample 1672511 | NCBI WGS metagenome assembly OLSL01 (sample SAMEA3136694, study PRJEB25190) | human gut metagenome | biome: human gut; feature: human-associated habitat; material: faeces | place: Austria | collected 2013
GAGCGCACGAGCCCCGAAGGGGATACCACTGCCTGATTTATCAGGTGGTGAGTAAGTGCGCCCTTCGGGAGTAGAACTTGTGCGTTTACATTCCCCGTAGCCGGATCATCAGCTCCCGTTTCAGGGAATCTAAATCCATTTCTTTAATATGGGGAACAATACTTTCCAGAATTGCTCCTTCCTGGACTAATCGGTGTGTTCTGGCATCACGTTCTTTTTTGCGATTTCTTGCTTCGGCTTCTTCTTGGCGGTGTCTTGCCTGTAAAAGTGCTTTTTCTTCCGGTGTCATGATTTTTTTATCTGCCATATCTGGCACCTCCTTTTTATGCCCGTATCCGGGCAGTATTGGTTTTAAAATCTTATGGTTTGGTACTATAGTTTCGGATAACTGACAGTGGCATGTTTCTGGTGATAAATAAGGAAAGAAAGTAGTACCACTGTCAGTGAAGAATAATTATCGTGTTATGCTTCTTTGCTTCAGTTCTGGTTCGGAGCATGATTGTTTAACAGAATTCTTTTTGCCTGTTTTAAATTAGCTGTTGCATTGTCCTGACGAATATTCCGGTTATTGATACGGACAGGAATACATCTCTCCAGAATACGGTCATAAATTCGTTTGTGTGCGATATCAGCGGCGTTATTCAGCTCTGATAAAGTGAGATTGGTCGTTATGATCAGGGGCTTTTTACTGCGGTAACGACTGTCGATCACATTGAATACCTGTTCCAGTGCAAAGTCAGAGTTCCGCTCAATTCCGAGATCATCAATAATCAGAAGACTGTAGCGGTTTAAGCTGTTGATGAACTGGTTTCTGTCTTCAAAATGCATTCCGGTAAGGGTATTCAGAATCCGGGAAAAGTTGGTCATCAGTACAGGAACGCCTTTTTCCAGAAGGGCATTGGCAATGCAGCCTGCAAAAAAAGATTTTCCAGTACCGACATCACCCCAGATGAGAAGTCCGGAAGCGTTTGCTTTCATCTCTTCCCAGTTGCTTACATAATTGTGTGCCAGTTTTATTTCCGGATTGATGCCGTTATCCCTGGCAAAAGTGTAGTCATAGAGTGCTTTGTCCTGTAAGCCGCTGGTTTTAAGATGCTCTATTTCCATTTGTTTTTCATGAAGTTTTCTCTGGGCTTCTTCCTGCTCAAAGATTTCCTGCTGGCATTTACAGCGGATGGAAGGAATAAGAACCTTTCCCTGTAATTCATGCCGGCATTGTCTTGGCGTATTGCATTTGGAACAGTAGATCAGGTGGTCTGTTTCGTTAAAATATTCATCAGGCTGAAGTTCTCTGTTTGGTGTTATAGCATTTGCTTTTTCTGTAAATCTTGTCATAGTGTTTCGTATTCCTCACTTTCGTAATTCCTTTGCCGGGAAGCAGGATGATCCTGTCTTGCCCAACTGATGATGGTAGCTGCATGGTTCTGATATTGCTTTCCGGTAGAAGCCATATAACCGGATAAGCGTTCAATATAATCCTTCCAGTCAGGGATTGTCTGCCGGATATCTTCAAGCTCTTTTTCTGACAGAAAAACATTTTGAAATTTTCCATAGGGTGAGAGTGGCTCCTTACTCCCTCTTATTGCTAAATTGTTCTTTTTTATCTCTTTCTTATTACCAGACAGTTTTCTGTCTGTATCAGGGAAAGAATCCTGTCTGTCAATAGGACAGTTTTCTGTCTGTCTTAGGGAAAGAAATCTGTCTGTATAGTGGATGGTTTCTTTTGGGAGTTTTACATAAATCCGATTGGGCTGTCCGGGACCCTGCCGTTTTCGGAAGATAAGCTCCTGTTTTTCCAGTACTGCCAGAGCAGTTTTAACCGTCATCTGGCTTTTGTGGAGAACTTCTGCCAGTGCTTCAATCGTAAAGTAGAGGAACACATGACCATTTGTATCTGACCAGCCCTCATTTTTCTGGGAAAGCCTTGCCCGGTCGAGCAGGATAATATAAAGCATTTTGGCAGTTTCGTTTATTTCCATGTCCAGAAGGAAACGGGGAAACATCATATAAGATGGCAGGTTGGTGTCTGCTGTCAGAAAGTCAGTCATGTGTTCACCTCCAATCAAAAGGGTTTATTCTCCAAGAAAATCCCAGTCTACATCACTATCTGGCTGTGAATTTTCAGGTGCTGGAAAGGACGCCCTGATTTGGGGCTCCCTTTGCGCCATGCCTGCAGTCAGTCCGGAAAGAAAAAGTGGCAATGCCTGTTTCAGACTGTTTTCCACTGCATCTACAATCTGTTTCACAAAAAGTTCTTCCCGTTCTCTTGTTTCCAGATAAGGATCAGCCTGTGTGCGGTAGTAGCGGTCAAAATAATCTACCAGTGCAAGAGAGATTACCTGACTGTAAGATTTAAAATCCTGCCTGTCCATCGTCTGTAAATATTCCCAGGCTCTCCGTTGCTGTTCTTTGTCCAGATTAAAGCGCAGGTTTGTGTTGCGGATATTGTTCTGCATGGTTTATCGCCTCCTTTTATCGTATTGATTGATTCAGCAGGTCGTACCGGTGTGGTACTGCTTTGCTGTGAGATAAGCATACGAAAATCAGAGGAAAAAGGCATTGATGGAAAATTGAGCTGGAATTGAGAAAAAATAAACTTTTTATTGATAAATAAGTTTAGATACTAACTCTTTTGTCGTTTTGGTTGTTAATTATATTAAAAGTAGAAATATTTTGATAATGAAAGTGTGGGAGAGAAAATGAACAAAAGAAGATACAGCAATCGTAGAAGAAAGAATATTTTACGAGTATTCATTCTTTTAATGACTATCATAATAACCGTTGTAATGTGGAGAACAATAAAAATCGATGTGCAGGTTGGAGAATTAACATTACCGAAAATTTTGCAGTCAGAAAAGTCCTTTGCAGACACTTCGGGTGAATGGAATCTTATTTTGGTCGATCGAAATCATTATATTCCAAATAATTATCAAGTAGAATTGACAGAATTATCGAATGATAAAAAAGTAGATTCACGGATTTACCCAGAATTACAACAAATGTTTAATGATGCAAGAGCTGAGGGGCGGGCACTGTTTGTTCGAGAAGGATATCGAACAACAGAAGAACAACAAAAAATTATGGACGAGAAAATCAATGAATATGAAAAACAAGGATATTCTGCGAAAGAAGCAAAAAAAAGAGCCGAGAAATATGTTGCAATTCCCGATACAAGCGAACACCAATTAGGACTGAGTGTTGATATTAATGCGAATACCGACAAATGTTCTTCTGAAAAAGTATATCAATGGTTAGACGAAAATGCATATAAATATGGGTTTGTAAAACGTTATCCGGAAGATAAAACGGATATAACAGGAATTAGTAATGAACCATGGCATTACCGTTATGTTGGAACGACTGTCGCTAAAATAATGAAAGAAGAAAATTTATGTTTGGAAGAATATTTAGAAAAATATAAATAAAAACAAAAGAAAATCCTAACTTTTTTTATAGTAGGATTGTTATATTATTTAGAAAACAGAGGGAGGCAAATTTGCGAATGGAATACAAAACTGATTCTTTGTTAGTACATCTAGCAAGAGCAGGAGATGAAGATGCGTGTGAAAAACTGGTCAAAAAATATTACTCAAGTATATATCAATATTGTTTGCTACATATCAATGATCCATATGAGGCAGAGGATTTGACACAAGAAGTGTTTACACGTTTCTTTTCCAATTTATATAGATATAAAGAATATGGAAAAGTTAAGAATTATCTTTATACAATTGCCGGAAATACCGTTAAAAATTATTACAAAAAGAAAAAAGATATTCCATCAGAGGAACTGCTAAAATCAGAGGACTGTAGTAAAAATCATGTAGAAGAGCTAGGAGTCCGATTAACTATTGAACAGGCAGTGAGAAAGTTACCGGAAGAAATTAGAGAAACGGCAGTTTTATATTTTTTTCAGGAATTGAAGCAAAGAGAAATTGCAGAATTACTTCATATCAAACTTTCTCTTGTAAAATATCGAATCGGAAGAGCAAAAGAACTTTTAATGAAAGAGTTGGAGGTGAAAAAAGATGAAGAATTATAAGCAACAAATAAAGGAATATAAAGAGGAGATTGAAGAAAAGTATGTAAGGGCTGAAGCAGAGAACAAAACAGTAAAAGCATGTCAGAATATTTTGTCAGAGTCGGTTTTATCGAAACAATCGCATAGAACATCTTATTTTGAATTTTTGTATGAGCAGACAAAATTCATAAAAAAAAGATGGTGGATTTTACAAGGTTGTGTTCTTATGTGTCTATGGATATGGTTGAGTAATTATACGTCAGACATAAAAGATATGATGAGGATTATGGGAATATCTGCCACAATATTTGTGGTTCTGATTATCCCGGAAATTTGGAAAAACAGAAGAAATGGTGCGATTGAGATTGAGCAGGCGTCTTATTACACACTGCGTCAGATTTGTACAGCAAGAATGTTAATGTTTGGAGTAGTGGATCTGGTGATCGTTATGGTGTTTTTGGCAATTACATATCAAACAACAATACTCTCGTTAAGTGATTTGGTGGTTAATTTTTTGCTTCCGGTAAATGTTTCATGTTGTATATGTTTTCGTGTATTGTACAGCAGATGGGAAAAATCAGAATATATAGCAGTGCTTTCTTGTCTGGTATGGGTTGGTTTATGGATGATGATTGTTGCAAATGATGTTATTTATCAGAAAATTGTAACTCCGGTATGGGTGGCTATGCTGATATTGACTTTTGTATATTTTGTTTTTTGTGTTCAGAAGTCATTAGTATTTGATGAAAAAATTTTGGAGGATTACACGTATGAAATTAGAATTTAAAAATGTAACAAAACAATACGGAGAAGTAAATGCTGTTAATAAAGTGAATTGTGTTATGGAAAAAGGAATTTATGGACTGCTTGGAGTAAATGGAGCAGGAAAGACCACATTAATGCGTATGCTTTGTACGATTGTTCAACCATCAGAAGGACAAATATTATGGAATGGTAAAGATATATGGAAACTAGGAGGTGAATACCGAGAAGTTCTGGGATATTTACCACAGGATTTTGGATATTATCCAGATTTGACCGTATATGATTATATGATGTACATTTCTTCTATAAAAGGGTTAAAAATACCGTTTGCCAGAAAAAAAGTGAAGCAATTATTAAATCAAGTAGGAATGGAAAAATTCAGTAAAAGAAAAATGAAGAATTTGTCTGGAGGAATGGTTAGACGTGTAGGAATAGCACAGGCGATGTTAAACGATCCGCAAATTCTTGTCCTGGACGAACCTACCGCTGGATTAGACCCGAATGAAAGAATACGTTTTCGTAATTTAATTAGTGAATTGTCGGAAGAACGTTTGGTGCTCTTGTCTACACATATTGTATCGGATATTGAGTACATTGCGAATAACATTATGTTAATGAAAGATGGAGAACTTTTTTATGCAGGTACTGCGGAAGATTTAGTATCTTCTATGAAAGAAAAGGTATGGCAATGTAATGTTTCGAGAAGTATGATAGACAAATATATGAATGAATATTTGGTTGGAAATATAAAAACAACAAAAACCGGAGCAGAGCTTAGAATTATTTCAATAGAAAAGCCAACAGAAGATGCTGTGGCTGTAGAAAAAAATCTGGAAGATGCATTTCTATTTTATTTTGGAGAAAAATCGGAGGAAAAACAAGATGCTTAAATTAGAATTAAAACGAATTTTTTCAAAGAAAATTAATGTATTTGCAATCGGATTGGCATTGATACTTGCTGTCATTTTTAGCGGATTTGCAGTTACAAGTAATCGCTATGTGGATGAGAATGGAAATGCTAGTACTGGAATTATGGCAACAAGAAAACTTACAGATAACAGACGAGCATGGAAAGGTACATTGACAGAAGATGAACTTGGAAAAGTTATAGAACAAAATAAAAATGCGGTGACACAATCCTCAGAAGAAAATGCGATTTACGGAACGACATTACAACCGATAGATGATATTAGGGGTTTTATAATATCGGTATTAACACCGGATGCAGAATATGATGAAAGTGTTCTGAATCAAATTACAGAAGAAAATATACAAGAGTTCTATGACACTTATCATAAAAATATGGAAAAGATGGCAGAAGAATATGGAAAGACTTCTGTTCAGAAAAAATACTTGGAAAAGAAATATAATGAAATAAAATTACCAGTAGAATACGAATCTTATAGTTCATGGGATACTATGATTATGTATGTAGAAACGTATTCTATTATTCTGGCAATCATAGTTGGTTTTATTTGTGCTGGAATATTTGCAGATGATTTTCAGACAAAAGCAGATGCAGTATTTTTCTCTACAAAGTATGGACGTACAAAAGCTGTTAAAACAAAAATACTGGCAGGAATAGTTACGACAGTTATGATTTATTGTATGGGAATTATATTACTTAGTGTGATTTGTTTTGGAATTATGGGAACCAGTGGTATGAATACACCCTATCAAATGTATCAGGCATATAGTATTTACATTATGTCATATGGACAATACTATTTGTTGACAGTTGTATGTGGATTTATAGCCAGTATGCTGGCGGCTTCAGTGTCTATGTTAGTAGCGGCTAAAATGCATACAATTAGTGTCGCTGTTTGCATTCCGTTCTTTTTATATTGCTTATTGCCATTTATAGGACGGGCACTTTCTGGGTATACAACGCTTTTCAATTTGATACCAACAATTTTGACAAATGTACAGGCAAGTGTAAAAGTCCCACTTATTTATCAGATTGGGAATTGTGTATTTCGACAAATTCCGCTTGTAATGGTAATGTATACAGTGATGGCAATAGCCTTACTGCCTTTTATTTATAAGAGTTTTCGCAGATACGGAAATAAGTAAAAATTGTATTCATACTCATGAAAAACAAAGTAAGTAAAATATTTTCTGGAAAAATCAAAGCATAATTTAAAGATTTAAGGCGGGCAAGTTGCCCGCCTTTTGACGATGTCTCACGATACCAACAAATATATCGGCGAACTGTACTGTAAGCCCCATATTTTCTTTTTCTGCATCGGCACGCTCATAGATTACTTCTGCGGCGGTATGCTTGTGGGCAGCCCAGTGCATTTTGTTTTGCACCTGTTTGAAGAACAGGACAGAGCTTTCAGCATGTGGATCATAATCAATACTGGTTGCATAGATTTCCAGAACCTTTCTCCAGAATACTTTTTCTGAGAGAAGTTAATGAAATACAAAGGCTTTACTATTACGTTTTTTATTATCGCTTCATCCATGAATGTTGTTTTGTATGTGTATATAGGAAATTATGAGATAATGAATGAGATTTGTAATTATATTTCCTTTATTGCAGGTATTCCGGCACTGATTTGTATAGGAAAAATGTATTTAGATCATACAAATGAGATGTACAGTTATTGCTCAGGATTGTCTTATTACTTTTACATTGTTCATTTGCCTGTTGTTGTATTGTGTCAGTATTTTATTTTGTTAACAGGTATTGGATGTATATATAACTTTGTGCTTTCTTTTGTAATATCAGTAATTATAACATGTGGCATGTGCTTTACCTTTTGCGGAGGAAAAATAATTTTTGAAGTGAAATAGCAACGATACGGAAAACTTCAATCGGTCATCGTCTAATGCAAATCATTTTTTCATGTATTCTTTTAATATTCCCATAGTCCAGATACGGAACTGTGTACCACGATGGGATTTCACTCGGTAACCTACGGAGATAATGACGTCAAGGTTATAGCAATCTACATTATATTTTTTGCCATCTGTGGCAGTGTAGGCAGATTTTGCCAACACTGAATTTTTATCTAATTCCCCCTCTTTGAAAATGTTACGTACATGTTTTACTATAACACTGCGGTCACATTGAAACAGCTCTGCTATCTGGTCTATGGACAGCCATACAGTATCTTCATAAAAGGTAGTTTCTATCTTGGTTAAGCCATCTTTGGTTGGGTACATAATTATGCTTGAATTTCTTATATAATCAGTATAACATAATGGTCAGTGGCTGAAATCCATAGAATTTAAGTTGCCGATTATAGAAAAAAAGTTTATACTAAGTTTGGACAATGATACACAGAATGAGGCAGTGGTCTCAATGTCATGAAAAGATAAATAATGAACTGAAAGTGGTGTATTTCCGGACTTTTTCAGGTAATGGAAATCTTTTGGAAAAGCTCATTTTTTTATACTCAAATGATGTACAAAGCATCGAGTCAGGAGGTTACACAAGAATACTCATTTGAGATGAATGCTTACAACAGTTCAAACGATTTTGAGATTGTGTTACGGATTGCAACTTTCAGGCATGATGCAGAAACGTTAGATGAAATAATGCATAAGGAGGTACTTCTTTAAATGCAATATGATTGGATAGATTTTTACACAGAGTTTGCTACTAAACTTCTTCATTTCAAGACCGATAGAAAGACTCTTATTCAGAAAATATATGCGGTGTATGACGCAACTGGAATTAGTGTTCCGAAACTTGAAAGTGGCGATGAGATTATTGATATTGATCCGTTTACCATCTTTGGTACATTTAACAAAGGAATCACAAATGCTAATAGAATCGCTATTCTTAATGGGATTGCGTCAGAATTCGAAATTTCTGCAACGGTGCCGAGCAATTTTGATGGAATTCCGGTTCTCAATAATCTGAAAGCGACATTCTATGGATTTAAGGATGATAGAAAAGCAAATGATATTGATAACCTGTGGAGCTTGTTTGAGGTAGCGCTTGTATTGGCTGATAATGACACAGAAGATAACCGCCAGAAATTCTCCAATGCTTATAACAAGGTACATGATCAGCTTTGTATTCGCTGGAATATTACGATGGCCCTTTATTGGATTCGCCCTTATACATTTATTAACTTGGATTCCAGAAATCGATGGTTTATATCTAATGCTCAGAATATGCCGGGCGAATTTGTTGTAGCCGCTGAGAAGAAATTGAAGAAAGTTCCATATGCAGCAGATTATCTTGAAATAAAGGATCTGTGTAAAAAAGTTCTGGAAGCGGGACAATATGAATACAAGAGCTTCCCAGATTTATCTTATATGGCATGGGTTATCTCTGAGAAAGTAAATCAAGAGAAGTCTATTGAAAAAGGAAAAAAGACTTCTAAAGCAGAATTTCTCAAATGGTTTATGCCATTATTACAGGCACTACGTGATTTGGGAGGATCTGCGACACCGGTAGAGGCAAGAAAGAAAATCATTGAAAACGAGCATCTGTCAGATGATGTGATAAACGAAACAAGAGGCAAAACGAAAGTTAACAAATTTGAAAATGAAGTTGCTTTTGCAAGAAATTATCTTGTTGGAGCAGGATACATCGATAAGAGCGTAAGAGGTGTGTGGACACTTACGGAAGCAGGCAAGTCAGTGGAGTTAACAGCTGAGATGGCATCGGATATTTTCAAAAAAGGGGTCTCTGATGTAAAGAGTAAGAAAACGAATGATAGTGATGCTCTTGCAGATAGTGATGTCGATACTATTCATTACTGGATTTATGCTCCGGGACAAAACGCTGATAAATGGGAAGAGTGTTATAAGAACGGTTATATGTTGCTGGGCTGGGGCGAGATTGGAGATCTTGGAATATTCAGTTCTAAAGATGAAATGAAACAGCAGATGAAGCAGGAATATGGCGATAGCAGCTCTTATAAGAATTCAGCTCATGCCACATGGCAGTTTGTCCATGATATCAAGGTTGGCGACATTGTATTTGCGAAGAAAGGAAACAATGGCATTCTTGGTAAAGGAATAGTTGAGTCTGACTACGAATATGATGCTGATCGTACAGACGAGTATTCAAATGTCAGAAAAGTTAACTGGATCAATAAGGGAAATTGGACAATTAACCATCAGGCACCGCAGAAAACATTGACTGATATTACTCCATATAGTGATTTTGTGCAGGAAATCAAAGACTTATTTGAAGACGATGATATGGTTGACGACGAGCAGGAACTTACCTATCCAGAGTACACAGCAGAAAATTTCTTGGATGATGTCTATATGTCTGAAGAAGACTATTCCAGATTAGTTGGCTTGCTTAGAAACAAGAAAAACATTATTTTGCAGGGAGCTCCAGGGGTTGGAAAAACATATGCGGCCAAGCGTCTGGCTTATTCCATGATGGGTGTAAAAGATATAGAGCGTGTGATGATGGTGCAGTTTCACCAGAGTTATTCATATGAAGACTTCATTATGGGTTTTCGCCCATCTTCTACAGGATTTGAACTGAAGAAGGGAGCATTCTATAACTTCTGTAAAAAGGCCGAGATAGATAGTGATAATGAGTATTTCTTTATCATTGATGAAATCAATCGCGGTAATTTGAGTAAGATCTTCGGTGAGCTGTTTATGCTGATTGAAAACGATAAACGCGGAAATGCGTTGCAGCTTCTGTATTCCGATGAGAAATTTGCGGTTCCGGAGAATGTCTATATCATTGGTATGATGAATACCGCAGACAGAAGCCTTGCTATGTTGGATTATGCACTTCGTAGAAGATTTGCTTTCTTTGATATCAAGCCAGGGTTCGAGACGCCGGGGTTCCGAGAGTATCGCATGGCATTAGACAATGAGAAGTTCAACAAGCTGATTAGCTGTGTAGAGAATTTGAACGGAGTGATTGCTTCTGATGAATCTTTAGGTGAAGGATTCTGTATAGGACACAGTTATTTCTGTAATTTACAGCCAGACACAATCAACGATGATTGGCTTTATGGTGTTTTGGAATATGAACTGATACCGCTGTTGAAAGAATACTGGTTTGATGAACCTATGAAGGTGAAAGATTGGAGTGAAAATCTAAGGAGCGCGATTAAGTGATACCGATACAAAACATTTATTATATGCTGTCCTATGCTTTTCAGATATTGAATGAGCAGGGCTATAGGAATATAGCCACAGAACAATTTAATAATACTGCTGAGCTGATGGCAGCTATCTTAGAAAAAGGTATCGCGAATCAGCTAAAGCGAGGACTATGTAAAGAATATATTCCGCAGACGGAAGCACTTTCTTCTCTGCGAGGAAAGATTGATATTGCAGAGTCAATCAAGACACAGTCAATGCTGCGGAAACAGCTAATCTGTACATACGATGAGTTCTCTGTTAACAGCACAATGAACCAGATTATAAAATCTACAGTTGAACTTCTCCTGTGTTCAAATATATCAAAGAAGCGTAAGAAGAATCTAAGAAAGTTAATGATATATTTCGGTGAAGTGGATTTCATTGACTTGCATACAGTAAACTGGAATGTTCAGTATAATCGAAACAATCAGACCTATCGTATGCTGATTTCGATATGTTATTTGGTAGTAAAGGGTCTGTTGCAGACTCAATCAGATGGAAGCACCAAACTGATGGATTTTCTGGATGAGCAGCGTATGTGTCGATTGTATGAAAAGTTCATTCTGGAATACTACAGGAGAGAGTTTAAAAATCAGATTACCGCAAATGCATCACAGATTCCGTGGCAATTGGACAACGACGAGAATTCTATGCTGCCAGTGATGCAAAGTGATATTATGCTCCAGCGTGATGATAGAGTTCTTATCATTGATGCTAAGTACTATGGGCATAGTATGCAGGTACAGTTTAACAAGCATACACTTCACTCGGCTAATCTTTATCAGATTTTTACTTATGTGAAGAATAAGGAATACGAATTGAGAGAGAAGGAGCATACAGTTTCAGGAATGCTTTTGTATGCGAAGACTGATGAAGAAATATATCCGAATAATGTATATCAGATGAGTGGTAACCAGATTACTGTCAGGACCTTGGATTTGAATTTACCATTTACAGAAATAGCAGAGCAGCTAGATACAATAGCAAAATTGCATTTTAGTTTATAAAAGAGACACCCTAGTTGAAAAGAAAAAAGATGAAATAACCATCCGTTCCAGCGCAGCGGAATACTTAACCTATGTTGCCTCTGTTGGCGATCAGCAGGACAGCATAGAGATGTGCTATGAGGATGAAAATATATGGCTGACACAGAAGATGATGGCCACCTTGTACGATGTGGATGTTCGTACAATCAATGAGCATATCAAGAAGATTTATTCTGATTCAGAGCTTGAGGAAGATTCAACTATTCGGAATTTCCGAATAGTTCAAACCGAAGGTTCACGTCAGGTGACTCGTGATACAAAGCATTATAATCTTCAAATGATTATTGCGGTTGGATTCAAGGTGAATAATGAGCGAGCGGTGCAGTTTCGCAAGTGGGCCAATGGCATCGTGAAGGACTACACCATCAAAGGCTGGGTCATGGACGATGAGCGTCTGAAAAATGGCGGATCTGTGCTCACAGTGGAATACTTCGACCGTTTGCTTGAGCAGATTCGTGAGATTCGTTTGTCTGAGCGTAGATTCTATCAAAAGATAACGGACATTTATGCAACAGCTCTTGATTATGACCGCACAGCAAAAACGACAAAGCAGTTCTTTGCAAAAGTGCAGAACAAGATGCACTATGCAGTCCATGGTCATACGGCAGCAGAGCTGATTTATGAGAGGGCCGATGCTGATAAGCCACATATGGGATTAACCACTTGGGCAGCAGCACCGGAAGGCAAGATTGTAAAAAGTGATGTGAGCGTTGCGAAGAATTATCTTTCGGAGAAGGAAATGCGGTCACTGGAGCGTATTGTATCCGCTTATCTGGATTTGGCAGAGGATCGTGCGGAACGTCATATTCCGATGACAATGGAGGATTGGGCAAAGCGTCTGGATTTATTCCTGATGGCTGATGACAGAGAGGTTCTTCAGAATGCAGGTAAAATCACTGCTGAGATTGCTAAAGCAAAAGCTGAAACTGAATTTGAAAAATATCGTGTTATTCAGGATAGATTATTTATGTCTGATTTTGATAAGTACATGCTGGAACTGGAAGAGAATGCAAAGAAGTAGCAACATCGCCATTAAATTTTTAGCTTACCAAGGTCGAGTGTATGGGAGTTGGGTCATCAGTCGGGATGAAAAATAGCCGTTGACCTGTTATAAGTACGAAGAACAGACAAGGTGGAGACGATGGCAGTTCTTCGTCAAATTTGACTTTTCTATTGGAATCACTATAATAGTAGAAACGAATAAAAAAGTTGAACTTTTACCATGAACAGGCGAGGTTCAGGCTGTGATATGGATAGCGAGTTGTATTAATACTTTTTTGCTACAGAATTTGTTGATATGTTTCCGCAAACAAACGGAGATATTTTGCTACAGTCTACATTAGTCTGGACCGGTTCCCGAAAACTGACATCAATCTGGACGTATCGTGCCATGTGGAAGTTGTAATCCTTTTGGGGGAGAAAAAATCAAATAAGAAAGGCATCGATGTTGTTGAGTTAGAAGACGCTTCTGAACTAAAAAAATAGATTTAGATGCTACAGAAACAAAAGAACTTGACCATTCAACTGAAAAATGGGTGAAATACTATTTGTCTACAGAGGAACTTAACTTACTTCGAAGACTTGAAAATGATGAAAGATTATGTTTAACAACTGATTTATTTGAAACAAATGTGGGGGTTGTTAGTGGACAGAATAAGTTTTTTGTGATGGATAAAAAATCTGTAGAAGAACGTGATCTCCAAAGTAAAGTTCAGCCAATTGTCGGAAGAGCTGAGCAATTATCAGGAATTACTTTTTCAGACAAGGACTTTGAAGAAGTATCAAATGCTGGTAAAAAGGTATATTTATTCACGCCAGATAATGTTGACTTTGCTGAACTATCAGAGGCTGAAAAGAAATATATACAATTGGGAGAAAAAGAGGAATACCATAAAGGATATAAATGTCGCATAAGAAACAGATGGTATATTGTTCCTCAATCATGGAAACCAAATGCTTTTATGTTAAGACAGATTAATAGAGTACCCAAGATTGTTGTTAATTATACGTCATCTACGAATACTGACACATTGCATAAAATCGGGTTTTTAGATGGAGTCAATGGAAATCATGTTGCAGCCGCTTTTATAAATTCATTCACATTTGCACAATGTGAAATTACAGGGCGAAGCTATGGTGGAGGTGTAATGACTTTTGAGCCAGGAGAAGTAAGAAAGTTGCGGATACCGATGACAAATGCTGAAAAATTAGATATCGCATATCTTGATAAATGTATGCGTGAAAATAAGATTGAAGAGGCTTTGAGTTATAGCGATGATATATTGCTGAAACAGGGATTAGGGCTGTCTGATTTAGAAGTAAGTATGCTAAAAGAGATATGGATAAAGCTTAGTAGTAGACGAATCGATAGAAAAATGGCAAATAAATTATAAAAAGATGAAAAAGGAAAGTTTTTTGTTAATTTAGCAGCGACGATGGCGGATTATTTAGTAGTAGTTAAAGAACAATGTGGAGGAGGGCGTTAATTGCAGTTAAAGGAAAAGTATATATTTGTTTTTTATGGAAGGGAAACAAAATGGCCGTATTAAATGCAGTCTTACAGATTGGCTGGCGTTGCGTACAAAATTCCGCATACAGAAATAGATATAAGTAAAAATATATAACACTTAAGCCACAATTGAGTATATTTCTTGTTTGGAACTTCTGAAAATGGAGAAGATGTAGTTTATATTGGACAAGCGCATATTAAAAAGAATGGTAATGGAATGCTTGGAAGAATATTCGAACTACATCCCACAATTATTTTAGACCAACAGAAATTAGTTACCTCGAAAATAGATTTTGTCTGTGTTAAATGATAATTAATGAATGATAATAAATGAATGATAATAAATGGAGGTGAGCCTTGATGACAACTGAAAATTACGTCTATAAAAAAGAAGTAGACTGGTCTTTGTTGCAGGAAGGGCTCACTTTACCCTTTGACAATCAGGTTGTATTTGGGCATATAATGGGGCGTTTGCTAAATAGAGGTGAGTCTAAAGATATCACGCTTTATCTGAATGGAAAATCTTATAAGGCTCAGATTAGAAATGTGAATTTTGATCCAAAATTTAAGAGAAAAAAGGACACATTGCAAATACGATATTCTAAGAATGGTGAACTTGCAAAGGCGTTGCAGACATACTTTTCAAAGAGCTATCAGTTTATAAAGACCACACGAGAAATGCGTGAACCAGGTGACAGAACAATGATAAGGTTGCCTGAAGAGTGTAAGGAATACCTTGCAATATATACAACAGAATATGATGATTCTTACGTATTAGAGACCATTGTTGCGGATGATATTGTTTCTTTAAGGCAGGCAGTTTCTGGTCAGAAAGAACGAATCATGGAAGCAGAATTTAACTATGATGTAGAGGACTCAACATCCACAATTCTTGAAACAGAGAGGATTGTAAAGATTAGAAAGCTTAACAAGAAGATTGGAGACAATTTAAAGCTTTTATATGGTTACAGATGCCAAATCTGTGGTCAATTGATTGGTGAGGAGTTTGGCTCACATATTGTGGAGGCACATCACATCGATTATTTTGTATCAAGCCTTAATAACGATGCAAGTAATCAGCTTATTGTGTGTCCAAATCATCATAGCATAATACATGACACAAATCCGGTATTTGATAGGCGTAGGTTACTATACATATACAAAAATGGGTTTGAACAGAAGCTAGTTTTGAATCAGCATTTATAGATTAGACGAGGAGATGATTAGTAAATGGATTTGGTATCAGCAATTGGATTGATTAGCTCTTTTGTCACTTTAGAAGAAGCGGGAAGAAGCTGGATATTAATTATTAAGGACAAGATAAAAAGAAAAGAAATTGATATCAATAATTGGGATTCTGATGATCCTTTAGTTCAGGTTTGTCTTGATAGATTTAAAACTGATATGGGGGATAAATATAAGGATCATATTTTTTCAAAGGAAGAAATCCAAGATATCATTCGGGGCTTTTTTGAACAGAATAGAGAGCTGCGTATAGGGAATGAGGAAAAGAAGCAAATGACTCAGATTATTGAGAATATTTTATACGCATATAATGAGTATGCGAAGTCCCTTATGTCGAGCGGCGAAAGAACACTACATAATACGCTATCATCGGATTTTTCCAAGATAATGGATAAGCTGGGGGTGATAGAAGAACAGCCTCGTAAAGAAAACATTAAGAAGTTTTTGCATGCGATTGAAATAAGTAAAGAAATTGAACTTGAAAATATTGAAGAGTTTATTAACGGTGAATATGAAATTGATAGGTCAGAAATTATAGAAACGATACAGGCAGCACGAGAAAAATTAGTATCGATACAGGGAAATGCTGGTTCGGGTAAATCAGTTGTATGCAAAAGACTATTAAAGGGAAAAGAATACGTATTAGTAACGAGAGCAGAGAATTTGTCCACTGGAAAGAAAGTAAACGAATTGTGGGATTGCGATATAGAGGATGCAATCTTGTGGTTAGAAAATAAACCGTTGTATATTTTTATTGATGCTATCGAATTTATTGCAGATTGTGGTGACAATGCATTTCCGTTGTTGCAGGAGATATATAGGCTTGCAGATAAATACAGCAATGTATATATTATTACTTCGTGTAGAACTACTGATAGTTCTGCGTTTATGAAGATTAATACAAAATATAGAATCAAAACATACGAGATTCCGGATTTGACGAAAGATGAGATTGATAAGGTTGCTAAAAGTTATCCCATTATTTTATACTTACAGCAGAATAAAAAATATTCGGATTTATTATGTGTGCCATTTTATCTTAATTTAATTGTATCGGGAGGATTTGTAGAAGAAAATATTAACGACGAGAATAATTTTAGAAATCTCATATGGGAAAGAATCATCTGTTTAAAAGACAAGTGCAGAAAATATGGTGTGTCACAAAGTGATGTTAGAAAAAATGTTGAGCGTATCGTTTTTGAACGTGCTAGAAGTTTTGTTGTTGGTGTTGATAGTGATATTGTAGATAGCGATATTCTAGAAGCATTGAAATCAGAAGGAATTATTGTTGAAAGCAAGAATAAGATACGTTTGAAATATGATATTTTTGAAGATATTTGTTTTGAACGATATATAGATAAAGCGTTCGAAGCATGTCATGGATCGTATAATAATTTTTTTGATGAAATAGAGAAAATCGGACGTTGCATATATAGGAGATACCAGATTTGGATATCAAATAAACTGTTTGTACAGGAGGCTCGCGAGAAATTTGTATATACACTGTTAACGGATAATAGTATTGAAGCGAATTGGAAAAAGCAAACAGAAATTGGGATAGTAAAATCAAAATACTGTGGAATGTTTTTCAAGGAATTTCAGGAGTTGCTTGGTGAAACAGTGATTGAAGAGTTGTTAGATATAACAAACTTATATGCATTTGAGGCGAAAATTAATCATTCACCAGCATTAATAATGAATGTAACACCGATAGGAGCGGCGCGTGAAAATTTGATTGGTATGGTTTTTGAAGAACGCATAAGTCTAGATAAAAATAGAACTTCTATTATTAAGCTGTGTGATGATTATGCAAATTGTTTTTATAAAACTGCGGATACTGAAGAAAAAGCATACAAAATAATAATTAGATATATTGACGAGCTAATAGAAAAGGGTAAAGAGGAAAAATCATATTATCAACATGATGAAGAGATTGTGCAGCTTTTCCTTATTGTTGCAAAAATGGCCAAGTCATCTAAGTCATGGCTGAAAGAATTTGTTGAAAATATGATAGTAGAATATTGCTCTGGAACTAGTAGAAGGGACAGTGTTGCTGAAGAGATTCTAAAGGCGGTTGTGAAAAAATGTCCACTTTCATTTGCTATGGAATTACCCGAATTGGCATGTGAATCAGCGGAAACATTATGGGGACAAAGAGTGTCAAGAAAGCATTTTAAGTATGATGGATACGATCATAATAATGTGAGAGCATATGGTCTATCTGACAATGCAGATCACTTCGACAATAATGAAAATGGCGTGTATAATAACACTTTTTTCTGGTATGTTATGAGATGTGACTTCGTAAAAGGCCTTGAGTGGGTAATATCATTTGTTAATAATGCAGTACAGACATTTGCAGAGAATAAGCCAGATGAGATAACAAATATAGAAATTTACTTTCCAAAGGAAAACAAGAAAAGAGTGTATTTGGGTAATGAATGGTTGTGGATGGCAGATATCATGGAACATAACCTTCCGGTGGTATTGACGGACATTTCTTTTGTAATAAAGAAGACTGTTATTAATTCTATGAGAAATTCTTCTGACCATGCATATATTAAAGGCTTAGCAGAATATGTTAAGAATACTATATATGAAAAGGCAAACAACATATTGCTTTTGTCTATTATTGAGGCTATAGGGATGAATTATCAAAAAGAAATGCCGGGGTATGCATTAGAATTAGCATCCAGTATGGAATTAATATATTTTGATATTCATCGTAGTGGCGAATTTATTTCTAATCCGACAAAAGAATTGTTGGAAAAGCAGATTATGCTATCGATGGGAGTTCCAGAAATAACCAGAAGATATGAGAAAGACGAAAAGTGTGCGTGTAATTTGCAACAATATTTTGCTAATTCGTATCTTCGTGGAGATGAAGGAATAAAAAATAGATGTCATGTTATTTTAGATTACTTATATTCTATATACGATGAAAAAACTTATCCTAATGAGAATTTGCAGATTCAAAAAATGGATTTTCGCGATGCTGCTGTGACAGAAATAGATGAAAAAACAATAATGATCGAACCGCAGATCAAGGGGGAAGCACAAAAGATTATTAAGAATAATGAAGATGCAAACGAACCAATAGTGCATTTGAATGAAACTATAAATCATCTGATAGAGGATATAAATGAGAAAAAAGCTAATGCTGACCAAATTATTACAGTGATTGATACTCTTTGTGAAAAGATGAAAGGTGATTATCGTATTGAAATGCAGTTCGAGAAGGTACTTGTTACATTTATTGCGTCTGCATTGATAATGCCAGATATTACGGATGAACAGCGAAATAAACTAGTCGAGGAGTGGATTAGGCGTGTAAAAAAAATATTTTTAAATCAATCTTATGTTGCTGAAGTTAACATGGTAATTGCGTTGTGGGAACAATTGAATAAAGATATAAATAACGACCTTAAACAGCAGATCTTGTTAATGATATTAGAGAGTATAATTAATGACGATAATTCAGGATTAATTAGCCAGATAGCAGAATTAACAAAGTTTTTTTTGGCAAAAAATAGGAATTATGCAAGCAGGATTTTTAATACAATTATTATGCTTGCAGAAGATGAGATGAATCACCAGAAGTTTAATGCTGCATATATAAAAGATAATCGTAATGATGATGACTATGAATTCATTCCTAATATGGTTCCCAAATTACGTGGCGTGGACCATTGGATTCTAGAAAATAATGGATATGAATATCAAAATAAGAGGTCCGAGATAATTCAAGAATATTTGTATGATGGTAAGGGGGTAGATCTTTCTGAGTTTGATATCAGTAATTATGATATAGATCTTCTCTGTAATATTGCGTGTTGTGGATTGGATACAGAAGATGAGGAATTTGTCATAGTTATTAATTCAATTGTGCAATGTATGATTGAAATATGGCATAACAACTGTAAAGAAATGCGTGCCCATGAAATAATTGACACATTTCAAGAACATAAAGTATCTTCTTATTTTCAAAGAGAATTGAATATGACAGGACGAAATCCAGAAGCTGTTTATGATATTCTGTTTAAAGAAACTGACTTTTCGATATTTACCAGAGATACAGTGGATTTTTATGAAGATGTTCTTAGTGGCTTTTTGGTAGCATATGTTGATGGATTTAGGGAGAAGGGTAAAAGAGATGATATTGAGAAGAAGATTCGAATTCTTGAAACTTATGTAAATAATATTCCAGAGGACTATGTAAGAAATATTCTTGAAAAGAGATTGTTCCTTTGCAAAGGAAGATATAGCAGATGGGATGTAAACAAAGTACAGGCAGAATATAGTTATAAAGATAAGTGTTTTTTGAATGCACAAATTGAAAAGTATGGCTCTAATCATTTGATGGATGTTCTATATACAGTATATTTGTTTAATATTAGTGAGCTATTACCAGAAATTTTGATCTCTATTAGTTCGTGCTTTACAAAAGCTATTAGAAATAATAAAGAACAGTTTGCAAAAGAGATAAAA
>OLSL01001624.1_pt1 | contig 20156 bp, 20 predicted proteins | sample 1672511 | NCBI WGS metagenome assembly OLSL01 (sample SAMEA3136694, study PRJEB25190) | human gut metagenome | biome: human gut; feature: human-associated habitat; material: faeces | place: Austria | collected 2013
TGTGTTGCTGATTATACGGTTACCTGCGACCATTGCGGAGCAATTATATGGGATACTGATTCCATCTCTGATGAATCTACGGTACTTTGTTCTGAGTGTTATGACACTCATTATACACGCTGCAACGACTGTAATTGCGTGATTCACTACGACAATGCATACGAATTTGAGGGCGAATATTATTGCCGTGAATGCTATGACGAAGTTCGCAGCAGCGATTCAATCAACGATTACAATTACAAGCCAACGCCTATTTTCTATGGTGACGATTCAAGGTATTTTGGCGTAGAACTTGAAATTGATATTGGTGGTAAGGACAGTGATAATGCTGATGAAATACTTGGACTTGATAATTATTCTGATGAACACATTTACATCAAGTCGGACGGTTCACTTAATGATGGAATGGAAATAGTAACTCATCCAATGACATTAGAATATCATCTGAATGAATTTTGCTGGAAAGATATTGTACACAAATGTATCCAACTTGGCTACCGTTCTCACCAGACTTCAACCTGTGGTTTGCATATCCATGTGAATAAAAACAGTCTTGGCAAAAACAGTTTAGAGCAGGACGAAGTGATTAGCCGCATTCTGTATTTTGTGGAACATCACTGGAACGAGTTACTCAAATTTAGCCGCCGTTCAGAATACAACATAAATCGCTGGGCAGCCAGATATGGCTATGAAAACGACCCGAAAGCAATTCTTGACAAGGCAAAGAAAGGCAACAAGGGCAGATATGCAGCCGTGAACTTGTGCAATTATCATACCGTGGAATTCAGAATGTTCCGTGGCACGCTCAAATATAATACACTTATTGCTGCATTGCAGATGGTAAATCACATCTGTGATGCAGCTTTTTTAATGTCTGATGAACAAATGAAATCACTTTCATGGTCTGATTTCGTAATGAAAATTACAGAATCTGAATTGATTCAGTACTTAAAAGAACGCCGCTTATACATTAATGAAGAAATTACAACAGAGGAGGAAGTTTAAAATGTGTGCATTATTTGGATGGCTTGACTGTGGTAGAAATCTTTCTCACAGACAACTTAAAAAGCTTACTCAGGAGCTTGCAAACGCTGCTGAAGAGCGTGGAACGGATGCAAGCGGTATTTCATATGTGGAGAATTGTGAAATCAAAATTTACAAGAAACCTAAGCCTGCTCATAAGGTGAGGTTTGATTTTCCCAAGAATATCACTGCAATCATGGGTCATAACCGTCTTGCAACGCAGGGGAATCAGAAATTAAATTTCAATAATCACCCGTTTTATGGTAAAGCTGATAAAAGATTTGCCTTTGCTCATAACGGTGTATTGTACAATGACGGCGAATTGAAAAAGGAGAAAAAACTTCCTAAAACTCACATTGAAACTGACAGTTATGTTGCTGTGCAATTGATTGAACAGCAAGGAAAATTGGAGTTTAATTCCCTGAAATCAATGGCAGAGGACGTGCATGGAAGTTTTACCTTTACAATTCTTGATGAGGAAAATACGCTTTATTTTGTTAAAGGCAGCAGTCCGATGTATTTAATTTACTTTGAAAAGCTTGACCTTTATGTTTATGCTTCAACTGAAAGTATCATGAAAAAAGCACTTAAAAAATCAGGTATGAATCAACACAGCTATCAGCTTATTCGATTGAATGAGGGCGATATTATTTCAATTAATAAGTTCGGAAAAATTGACTGCACTGAATTTAAAGTAAACGAACTTAGATATTTGTCGGACTTGAACTATACGAATATTGCGGATTACTATACCTGTGAAGAAGAAATGCTGCTTGAAATATGCAGTTGTTTTGGAGTGCCAGAAGAAGATGTCCTGCTCCTGCTTGATTATGGCTACACTACTGATGATGTTGAGGAAATGCTGATGGATTTTGATTTGCTGGAAGATGCCTTGTCGGGTATAAGAGAAATTAATGAAACTGAGGATTTGTTTGAGTATTGTGAAAAAATAAAGTGAAATTTAGGACATGAAATTTCCACAGGGTTGAAGTATAATGAATATAAAAGAGATAAGACCTCAGAATTTAAGAAGTGTTTATATGGAAATTGCTGAAGCTTATGATTTAGAAACTGCCATAAAAATTCAAAAATTATTCGGAGGGCAAAAAATTACATTTCCTAAAAAACTTTTTAACAACGTTTATATGAATACATATATCAAGGAAAATTATAACGTTCACAATATACGTGAACTTACACAAAAATTTGGCATTTCTGAAAGGCGTATAAGACAAATTAAAAGTAAATTTAAATAATTAAATAAGGCTGTTTACCATCAAAACAGCCTTATTTTTTCCCAGAGTATCCTCATCTGAGATATACAAAACATTACATATTTCTATATAATTATACTATATACAGCATAAAATGTCAATTAATTATATAATATCATTTGCCTTTTTGTATATTTTCACTATATATTTTATTCTTTTTTCTACTATTCGCCGTCAAAAATATGGTCAATCTGGTGACCCGATAGGAGGTTTTTTCAATGTCACGAAGAGGAGAAAATATTTACAAACGAAAAGATGGTAGATGGGAGGGTCGATTTGTTGATTCATATGATCAGTTTGGCAAGCCGAAATATCATTCGATTTATGCAAGAAGTTATACGGAGGTTAAAGATAAACTTGGATTTCACGGCAAACAAAATATTTCACCAAATATCTACAAAAGCTTGAAGTTGGCAAAATATTGTGATGATTGGCTTGAAACTGTCAAATTCAAGCATAAGGAATCCACATATAGTAAATATAGAAATATTTGTAGAAATCACATTATACCTGAGTTGGGCGGATATGATGCATCGTTGATTTCGTCAAAACAGGTAGAAGAATTTCTTTCATTGAAGCTTGATAAAGAAAGGCTTTCGTCTAAAACTGTAAATGATATTTTATGTGTTTTAAAGTTGATTTTTTCTTATATTAAAGGTCAGAGTGTGAAAACAAATTGCAATTTTCATAATATTTGCGTAAGGCAAGAACAGAAGCAAATGAGAGTACTCTCAACCACGGAACAGAAAAAGCTTACAGAATTCCTCACGGATAATATGGATTTGAATAAATTGGGAGTTTATCTTAGTTTGTACACTGGTATCAGAATAGGCGAGCTTTGTGCCCTTAAATGGAAAAATATCAAGCTGAAAGATAGAATACTTCATATTGACAAAACCATGCAAAGGATTCAGATTTATGATGAAGATGTTAAAACAAAGATTGTTATAACTCCGCCGAAAAGCAAGTGTTCGGAAAGGGATATACCACTACCTAAATTTTTATGTGATATACTAAAAAAATTTAAAAAGGCTGAAAGTAATTTCTTGCTTTCAGGTAGTTCAGAGCATTTTATTGAACCACGAATGCTGCGGTATACTTTTGGAAAGTATATGAAATCATGTAATCTTGAAAATGTTAATTTTCATGCCCTTCGTCATACGTTTGCAACAAGGTGTGTGGAGTCAGGATTTGAGATTAAAACTCTCAGCGAAATACTTGGACATTCAAGCGTCAAAATAACCCTTGACAGATATGTACATTCTTCTATGGAACTGAAACGAAAAAATATGGAGAAACTTGAATCTATTCTTTAGCTATTCGCCGTCAAAATTATGGTCAAAATTCAACATAAATCACGTATTTACGCTGATTATAACTCATTTTTCCCAGATGAGGATACTCTGAGAAATTTATCAGTCATACTTAATCTTGATTCAATTTATATAGAATAATTAACTATATTATTCTATTATATGATTTGAATAATCAATTATACGAAAGAGGTGCTACTCTTTCATCGGAAGCTAAGCATCAAGGAGGTGAACAGTGCCCTCTGACTGTACAGATTTATTATCTCACATTTCTGTGTGATAAACAAGAGTTTTCATACGGGTTCTCTTTAAATTACCATAAATATATTATACGAGAAGGTGAAAATATTATGGCTACATATATAATAAAATGTATGCACATTAAATAGTTAAAGCTTAAATTGCTAGAAAGGGAGAAATCAATGGTTATAATTGTCATAGTTGTTATACTTTTTATTCTTTATAAAATCGGAAAAAATTCTGAAAATAAAGAGCAAAATGAAAAGACTCAATCTCAATCCCATATAACTTCAACTCAAGAGAAATTACAGACAGAGATTACTACTAATCAAGTTACTCAAGATATTAGGGATGATGAAACTGGAATTAACGATTTAGAGTACCATATATTACTGCTATTTCATGCAAAATATTATTATTATGAAATTTTGAGTGAAATAAAAAAATATCTAAGGATTCTTCATTATCATATGAAGAAAAAAGGTTATAAGTGGTGCATATTATAAATTAGATGGCGCTAAATCGGAATTTAAAAAGTTATATGGTTCTGGTCGCATAGATATGAATAAGTGTAAGAAAAATAATATTTATTATAGATATAAAGATGGTAAAATCGAGTTTAATATACAAAAAATTTTACAACATATTTCAGATGTGGATTTAGAATTTAAAGGGGCAGTTAAAAAAAGATGTAATATTCTGATGAGTAAGGAAATAACATTTGACTGGGCAAATTAATACTTTGAATTTATTGAAGATGCAGGAAGCGAACCGTACTTAGACGAGTGTATTTCTGATTATGTAGATGATCTTGTAGATACAATACATGATATGTATCATGTATATCTAAAATAATAAGTATAAAATATGCTTATTTGCTCTTGGAGAGGAGCTGATAAACTACTACATTTATAATAGGAGGAATCTAAATTATGGAAAAGGAAAAAAATGTTTCAGAAGTACTAAAGGAGTATTTTGAACAAGACGCCCAAGAACAGTTGGAATCATTAGAAAATGAGATTAGGGCTGAAGCGGATTGTTGTTCTGAATGTTGTGCGTGTTGCCGTGTGTGTTGGATTTCAGCATAATTTTATTACATATATGCTATATATAATAAAATAGTTATTTGTTATATATCGTATATGGAATATATTGTGGAAATCTTGATACAGAAACAAAATGAGGAACGCACAGAATAAAAACTTCTATGTGTTCCTCATATAATTTTGAATTATGGTAAAATGGATAAAACAAACAACCTTTTTAATATATACGTTATTCATGATTATATTATGGACGAGATTAAAAGAAACTACTTGGATGATATACTTAATCAAATTGCTCTTAAGTATACCCAACTGTACTATTCTTGTCTTAATAATACATGAGATTACGCACTACTGCGTATTTAGAATATTTAAAATACAGGTAATAAAATTAAAAATATGTGTGTATTTAATAAATTTTACATATGAGAAACCCCAAATTAGTATTTCTGAGGATAAATTTTTTGGTGGATACTGTAGCTTTATAATGCCGGTAAAAGAAAAAATACGATATGCTATTATAGGATTAGCCTCAGGAGGTATGTCAGGAATCGTATCAGGAATGATGATTTTTGTGGGATATATATCGGGATTTATTAAATGGCAGTATTCGCCTTTTTGCAGCTGTTTCATGATTGCAGGAATTTATAGTTTTTATATTACTCTTATTAGAAAAAATAGCGCTGACAGAGCGGCTATAGAAAAACTTATGAGTTTGATGAAGGAAAATATATAAAATGAATGTTTTGATAGGATATGTTGTGGCATATGGGTATTTATTATTTGTTTTTATTGCTGCATTTGTTGTAAGCCGAATATTAAAAAACAATGAAATCTCAAGAAATATTATTCATATTGCGGCTGGTATGGGATGGAATTTTTTTAAAATCTATTTCCCTGCAAGCATACATACAATAATTATATCATCTTCTTTAGTTTTTGTTACTATATTGACTATAACTAAAAAGGTGAAATTTATAGAACGTAATGATAGATCTTATGGTACGTTGTATTATACTATAATGATGCTGTTCATGTCTATACTTAGTTATAAAAACGAAATGTTATTTAATGTATTCGGTATTTCAATAATGTGTTTATCTTGCGGAGATGCGTTTGCTAATATAATCGGTTCAAGATTTGGCAGCATTAAAATATACAAGGAAAAATCATTGCAGGGTATGATTGCATGCTTATTTATTTGTATAACTGTTATTACAACAGTCGTGAACATATATGGAATAAAATTAGATATTTCCAGCATTGTTATATTGAGCCTTTTATGCGCAATTACCGAGTTGTTTTCTGGAAGATTTGATAATATTTCTATTCCATCAGTTTTATACTGTTTTGGATATATATTAATAACATACGGTTTAAATCAAGAATTGTTGATTAGTTTATTCGTAGGTGCAGGAATGTTTATTTTTGCATTGAAACTTAAGCTTCTGAACATATATGCGTCTTATATGTTATTTTGCTTTATTACCATTTTATTTTACTTTGGAGGATTACGAGCCTTCATATCATTAATAATGATTTTTTCAATAATTATTTTCATAGAGAAAATATATGGTTGTAAAATCAATCGAATTACTAAATTAATTAATAAAGAATTTGGTAAACGCAATGGAATACAATTGATGGCAAATTGTTTGGCAGCGGTTTTGACAATTTGTCTATATGGAATCACTAAAAATGAAGTCTTTCTGTTAGCATACTTTGCTTCGATAGCTGAAACAGTTGGTGATAGCGCCGCTTCTGATATTGGCGTATTATCCCAAGGACAGCCTTTCGATATATGTTCGTTTAAGAAAATACAGAAAGGAATATCAGGCGGGGTTAGTGTCCTGGGAACCGCAGCAGGATTGTCGGTATGCATATTTGCAGGAATCAGCTACGTGTTGATATACAAAGGAAGTGTAATAAATTCGTTAATTATCATATTGGTTTCCTTTTTTGGTATAATTTTAGATAGTATTTTAGGTTCTGTAATACAGGTTCAGTATCAGTGTAAAGTATGTGGAAAAATTACTGAAAAAACTTGGCATTGTCAAAAGGCGACTCTTTATGTAAAGGGTTTTCAGTGTGTAGATAATTCAATAGTTAATTTAATTTGCAATTTTTTCTCCTGTATATTGACAGGCGTAGTTTTTTTATAATCGGGAGAGATTCAAAGAAAAGACGAGAGATATACATACAAATATATCGATACTTTTAGTAAAGTGTGAATGTCTATGTTTTGGGATTAGCATTTACAGACAAGACTTCAACTTGTGAAGTATAGCAACATATCCCTTAAAGAAATAAAAAGTAAGAAAGGCAATCGATAAGAAAATGGTTATCTGTGAGATTTACGAAAGCAGAACATGATTTATTCAGTTGGTTTTATACGATATGTAAGAAAATTCGCTATTTGCGAAAAAACATCTTGACAAATGGAAGCAAATATGCTATTATAGTATTACAGCGAAAAGTAGAGACAAGCATCTTTACTGGTCATCTCCCCTAAATTGGAGTACATATGTGCTCGTGGAACATCTTGATGGTGTTCTATCCTATGGGGCGGCACACGACCTGACCGTCTGATGTGCTGCAGCCCAGCATAGCCCAAGCAGGGAGCTTGGGCTATGCCCAAATGAATTAGATGGGTCGTTCTGTATGCACCAACTCTTTCCAGGGAGGGAACCACACAAACTATACTTAGTGGTTTTCGAAGGAGTGATTCATTATGAAAAAAATAACGCTGTTCATGCAGAACAATCCCGGCAACTCGTCAAGTCCCAAAAACTCTCACCGTTTAAAATCTAAAAGAAAATGGTGTAAAACATTTTTTAAAGTTGCATTCAGGTTACTTGAAGTGCTATCAATGGTTTTACAAATCATTCATTACATTTGTGAGATGTTTAAGAAGTAAGACGAGGTGGTGCATTAAACGGGAAGCCCATCTAGTTTTTGTTTATTAAGCCTATGGCTATTTTTATAAATAAAAATGAGAGGTGACGAACATGATTGGTGATGTACTGAAACGTATGCGAGCTATTTATGGATATAAGGCAAATGAAATGAGTTCGGCACTTGGCATTTCTGCTAGTTACCTTTCAGAAATTGAAAACAACAAAAAACAACCGTCTCTGGAATTGTTGAAAAAGTATGCAGATATTTATGAAATTCGTGTGTCATCGTTAATTTTGCTTTCAGAAAGTATGGAAGATGCTGAAAAATCAGGAAAAGGTACAGTTTTTATTAGAAATATGATGTCACGTTTAATACAAAATATGTCTAAAATGGTGGAGGATCCTGATGAAGAGTAAACCATACATCAAGTATGATATTACGCAATGTGCTCTGTACAAATGTCGAACAAAACGACGTCTTGAGGCTCTTCTTTGTCTTAAACCTGGTGACCTTAAAGTGATTGATACAATTATTGGGTATCACTCATTTGAGATTGATAAGAAACATTCTCATGAAAAACGCCAAATTACTGCTCCGGATAGTACGCTCAAATTGGTTCAAAGGCGGATACTTTATCTACTTCAGAGGGTTATTCGTCCTGATTGGTTAATTTCAGGTGAAAAACAAAAATGTTATATAGACAATGGAAAAGCACATTTAGATGGACGGTATGTTTTGACAATTGACATAAAAAAATTTTATGATAATTGTAAACGAGAGCCTGTATATCAATTCTTTGTTAGGAAATTAAAGACTTCCTATGATGTAGCAGAAATATTGACAAACATCGTAACCTATCATAGCGGTATACCAACGGGGTGTCCAACAAGTCAAATTATGGCGTTTTATGCATATGAAGATATGTTCACTGAAATTCATGATTTAGCTCAAAGAAATAATTGTAAATTTACTTTATATGTTGATGATATGACATTTTCAAGCAAAGAACCTTTTTCTAAAAAACAATTAACACGATCAATTGACTGCGTGCTTCGGAAATATGGACATAAACCGAAGTATGCAAAAGTAAAATATTATACCCACTTAGATTATAAACCTATTACAGGAACAATTGTCACTCCGAAGCAAGTTCTTTCTGTACCAAATGGACTTCAAAAGACGATATATGATGGGTTTCAGAAATTAAAACCTGCTATTAGGAATGCAAACTGTTCTTTAGAAGAAGAGAAACAGATATTATCTCTTAAGGGGCAAATACAGGCTGCTCGTAATATTGAAGAAGGAATATTTCCAGAGATTCTACGTTTGACAAATCAAATTAAGACTTCGTATGATGAAGTTGTGCCTAAACAGAAAACTTCAATTGGTACACAGAGTAAGAAAATCAATATTCCCAAAAAACATGTTATTAAATGATATATATTGTGATTTATTGAGTATAATTGTGCAAGTAAAATGATTTTTTAGAAGGATTGAACTTCTGAATTTTATTATTTTGGTTGCCTAAGAAGTTAAATATTTTTTAGATCTATTTTATAGTACTTGAACATTATCTTCAGGTACTGTTTTTGTTTTAAAGTTTGTATAGTTACATACCGTAAAAAAATTACGGTATGTGTTGACTTAATGATGAAATAATAGTATAATAATATAGTAAGGAGAGTGATGATTATGTTAAAATTGTTTCAAGTCACCGGATTTAAGAATTTTGAAGAAAAGCTTACAATAGATTTTTCTGATGTTCACGACTATAAGTTTAATACTCAATGTGTAAAGGATAATTTATTAACTAAGACTATTGTATATGGAAAAAATTCTATAGGAAAATCTAATCTTGGACTTGCTATTTTTGATATAGTATCACATCTTACCGATAAAAATGTAACTTCCGGTCTTTATGACTATTATCTTAATTCAAACAGTAAAAGTAATAATGCGGAGTTCTTTTATGTTTTTAAGTTTAATAGCGATACAGTAAGTTATCTTTACAGAAAAGACGAAAAGCGAAAGCTTAAATATGAAAGATTGGTTATTAATGACGTTCTATTCTTTGAATATGATTATGACAAATATAAAGGTGAATTTTCAGCTGTAAAGAAACTTGCCCCTACATTAAACCTTGATTTTAATGATATTGAGTGTATATTAAAGTATATTGTAAATAATACTGTTCTTCCGGACAATCATGCTTTGAAAAAAATGATGAAGTTTGTTTCATCAATGTTATGGTTCAGAAGTCTTGATGAAAATAGATATATCGGGTATAAAAACAAAAGTAATGATTATTTTGATTTTATTTTTAAAGATGATATTTTACTTGAATTTCAAGAATTTCTTCATAAATCAGGAGTACCTGAAAATCTTACTGTTAAAACGGATGCAGATGGCGTAAAACGCTTATATTTTGATAAAACATTGCCGCTTCCGTTTCATAGAACAGCATCAAGCGGAACAAAAGCGCTATATACTTTTTTCTATTGGTATAAGACTGCTGAAAAGGTTTCATTTATGTTCATAGATGAGTTCGATGCGTATTATCATTATGAACTTGCGGAAGGTATTGTTTCTATTCTTGAAAAGATGTCGGATACGCAAGTAATGCTGACATCTCATAATACAAATCTTCTTACAAATAGAATTATGCGTCCTGATTGTTATTTTATCTTGACAGAAAGTAAATTAACATCTTTGGTAAATGCAACGAGCAGAGAACTCCGAGAGGGACATAATCTTGAGAAGCTATATATGAGTGGTGAGTTTAATGAATAAGATAGATGCAAAAATTCTTATTCTGGTTGAGGGAGCAAAAACGGATGTTAAGTTAATGAAACATTTACTTGATATATATGGAATAAGTAGGAATCATGAAGTTGTGTCATATAACACTAATATATATACACTTTATAAGGAGATGTTTGCAGATAATGATCCGAGATCAATTGATCTTCTTCAACTGCTGAAATCAAAAGAAAACAATGTGCAGAAAAAGAAAATATTTGATGAGAATTACTCAGATATTTTGCTTATCTTTGATTTAGACCCACAGGATAATGAGTTCTCAGCATCAAAAATTCTGGAAATGCAAAGTTATTTTACCGAATCTTCAGATATGGGAAAGCTGTATATAAATTATCCTATGGTTGAAGCATTTTATCATTTGAAATCAATTCCGGATAATGAATACAACGAAAGAGTAGTTGATATGCATGAACTGTTAAACCATTCTTATAAAACAAGAGTAAATCACGAAAACAGAAATCATGACTATACAAAGTTCGCTATAAATAGGAAGGAATGTAATATTATTATAAAGCAAAATTTATCAAAGGGTAAGATAGTTTCAAAAAATAAAACTGATGATTCAGTTGCAAATATGCTGTGTATTTTGAACGTACAGTTGCAAGAGTTAGTTGAAAGAAAAAGATTATATGTTTTGTGTACTTGTGTTTACTATATAGCTGATTATAATTCTAAGTTAATTGATGTTGAGTGAAAATATATTAAAATGTTATTCGAGTAAATACACTAAAAAAATAAAGCGGTTACACTTGAATATAAAAGAGTAATAGTTAATTTTCTAGTATGATTCGTTTCCGTTATATTTCCGTTATTCCCGTGAAAACCTATGGTATGACATGATAAGATATGAACTGATGGATTTGAAAATGTGACGTATTTTAGCCATCCGCTATAATCTACAGACATCCGTGAACCAATATTAGCAACACTTAGAACCCTGAAACCTTATCTTTGGAGAGACAGACTACTTCAATCTTTCAGTGAACGTCCAGTCCCTGCCTGTATTCCTCAAAAAATATTTGCGAGGGATGTGTTATGCTAAAAATTGTTTATCCCATCTGTTGTGGAATGGATGTCCACAAATCTTTTATCGTTGCCTGTATTGCCTCTACCAATGCTCAGGGAGTGACTACCTATAAGAGCAAACGATTTTCCACCTTTACAAGTGACCTTCGCCGCTGTGCCGCATGGCTGACTGAACACAACTGCAAGGATGTTTGTATGGAATCTACAGGAAAGTACTGGATTCCGATTTACAACATTTTAGAGTCAACCTGTAAAATCGTTTTGGCACACCCAAAGTATGTCAAAGCGATTCGCGGTAAGAAAACTGATAAAAAGGATGCAAAATGGATTGCAGATATCTTCAAACACGATCTGGTCTCGGGAAGTTTTATTCCTCCGGCGGATATTCGTCAACTTCGGGATTTAGTACGGTATCGCTGGAAGCTGACAAGCCTCACCACCGGAGAAAAGAACCGTGCGCAGAATTGTCTGACCGTTTCCAATATTAAACTTGACGATGTTTTTTCGGATGTTTTTGGAAAGGCTGCCACCGCAATTACCACAAGACTTTTAGAAAATACGGATGAAAAAATCACTGATATTTCTGAATTTCTTACCAAAGGTATAAAGGCAACCAACGAACAGATACTCGCTGCCGTTGACGGCGAGATTTGTGCTCAACAGGCAGAAAAAATGCGAATAATCCGTTCTCACATGGACACACTTTCCCTTTGTAAGGCGGAGTTGGAATCACTGATTCTTTCCACCGCAGAAAAGTATCTTCCGCAGCTTGATCTTATTACGACGGTGCCGGGTATCCAATCCTTTGCCGCAATTGGCATTTTCTCTGAAATTGGAGCGGATATGTCCGTGTTTCCCACCTCAAAGCATCTTTGCTCTTGGGATGGTCTTATACCGCAGAATAACGAAAGTGCAGGAAAGAAGAAAACTACCAGAATCAGCCGTGCCGGAGCATATATTAAACCTTTACTTGTTCAGTGTGCTCTTTGTGCAATTCGTAAGAAAAGCAATCCTGAAATTCGTAAGCGTTATCTCAATTTGAAAAAGCGGCGTGGTCACAAGAAGGCAATCATCGCTATTGCCAGAATGTTGCTGACAGCTATCTTCAACATCCTCAAAAAGAACGAACCGTACAATTCAGATCTTTATACAAAATCTGACGGACCTCCTGTTCACCGTGAAGTTTCTTTAGAAGAGGCGATTTTTATTCTGCAAAGGCAAGGGTATATAGTCACTGCTCCTACTTGATTTGTCTTGATGCTTTACCATTTTAGACCATTTTTTTTAGGTGGTCTAGCTTTTTTGCACCCATTTAACCTTTTCTACCTGCCTGTTTTGTTTCAACCTTTACCTCAGAAGCGATCTCGTCTGCCGACTGAATAGCATGCAGATAAACTTTAGTAGTGGTTGCAATGCTTGAATGTCCCAATCGTCTGGAAACGGTCGGAATATTAACGCCGTTAGCTATAAGTATTGATGCGTGAGTATGCCTTAACGAGTGCGGTGAAAAGTGCGGTAGATGATTTTTTTTGACAAACTTCTTAGTCCAGTCGGTAAGGCTGTCAGGGTGCATTGGAGTAGAATCGTCCTTAATAAAAAGCCGTTCGTTTCTTATAGTTCTTTTTGAACCGTCTGCAAGAGTAATTTCAATGAAATACTGCCATTTACCGGCTAAATCCTTGCGCATATTGAGCCAGTATTCATGATATTCACGTAGCAGCTCAAATATATCAGCTGAAAGCTTAATAGTACGCTGAGAAGTATCATTTTTCGGACATTTTGTAATAATGCCCATGCCCTGAACATACTGGCTTGTATTGCGGATATGTATGACCTGATTTTCAAAATCAATGTTGCTCCATTCCAGTCCCATAAGCTCACCACGTCTGATACCGCTGAAAATCAACAGATAAAGAGCAGTTTTCCACTTTATAGGTTCATTGTTCAATAGTTCCAGAACCTGCTTTACCTGTTCATCATCAAGGAAATCAGCTTCTTTGCGTTCAAGCTTTGGAGCTTTCATATAGTTTTTGTCAGCTATGTTGATTGGAACGAGCCTGTCCCTTTCCGCCTGAGCAAGAATACTGTTTATTAATCTGTGGTGGTGTAGTATCGTTTTACTGGAAAGTCCGGTTGTTTCAGTATGCAAGTTAAATAATTGATTTATAGGCATTTTAAGAGCGTCAGCCATTTTTTCGGCAGATTCCGTGCTTATCCTTTCACCCTTGCAGGCAGCAGAAACAGTGGTTGAGGACAATCCGCTTAATTCGGCAAGTCTTTTACGTGAAATATTTTTTGATAAAAGGATTTCTGAAATTTTATCCGAACTTGCATAGGCTCCAACACGTTTTATACCGTTTTCACGAAGATTGTTATAAAACTTCTGGAGATGATGGGACTGTAATTTGCTGAGCTTTATGTCGCCTATTGCCTGATTGATATTTTTAAGCAGGGATTTATAGCGCTCAAAGGTTTTAGGAGCAAGCTGCGGCGGTTTATTATTTTCAAGCCATGTTTCAGAATAATCAGCAAACCTTGTATTGCTGTCAAAGCACGAACCGTTTTTTACGCTTTCTTCAAAAAGAATAACCTGCCGTTTAAGTTCCTTTTCAATCTGCTTTGGAGTCATATTGTCCGATGGTTTCCACGTTATGGAACGCTCGATTTGCTTGCCGTTACGGTCGTAGCCGTCATAACAGCGAATATAATATGTGACTTTTCCGTTCCTTGAAATATGTTTTTTCACTGTTGCCATATAAACACCTCTTGTCAGTAATATTATGAGGCGCTCTTTCATGCGCCTCATTTAACAGTCATTAGATTGTGATTTTACGAATACCACTGCAATCCTGCGATGTATTAAGAGTGTTGGTATCAAGGTAATTCATAAGCTGCTCCCAGTTTATCAAAATCTTGTTACCGATTTTAACGGACGGAATAAGTCCGTTTACGGCAAGATATCTGATATGATTACGGCTTATGCCTATCTGATTCTCTTTGCAGAGTTTAGCGGTTTCGTTAATAGTGTTCATTTTAGACACTATTATTTCCTCCTTCATATGTATAATATATAATCGAATAACAAAGTTTTTCGGATATACATCTTTCCAAGTCATTTGTGTTGAGTGCGTTTGCTTATGGTTTCAGAAATTGTTTCCTTTGAGTAACCGTATTTAGAAAGAAATTCCAGAACATCGGAAGAAATATCATAAATACAGGTAGGAATGACTCTTCTGGGTTGTTTGGAATGCTGCTCGGAAACGATGTTCATATCGCATAGCTTGTCCATAATATCATAAGACCTGTTACCCATCCTGAACTTATCAGCAAGTTTGTTTGCAGACACTTTTTGTTGGGATAATGTCCACATAATAATATTGGCAAGCTCTTTGTTTTGAGTTTCATCGACTATAACATCAAAATCATAAGAATTATCAGACTGCATTTCAGGGACTTCAATTTCGGGAATGACAAACTTGTTACTCAGATCATGTTTTGAATCTTTTACAAGTGATATTGCCCATTCAAGTTCCTCAATTGTGATATATGCTCCTTGAATGTGTTTCGGAGTCGGACAATTCGCAGAGACATATGCCATTGAACCTTTTCCTTTAAGGTTTTCGGCTCCTGACCGACCTATAATCGCTTGTGAAGAATAATGATTATTACAACGAAATGCCACTCTTGTAGTAATATTGTCAGAAGCGATTTTCAGATTTTCTTTTGTCGGATCCTGCGTTCCAATTACAATATGTATTTTTGCATGACGTCCGCGTCTGAGAAGATTAGTTAAGGCATTCGTAAAAGTTTGATACAGTTTCTCATGCTCTATATTTCTCAGTAATGAAACCATTTCGTCTATAACTAAAATTATTGCAGGTAGTTCATTCAGTTCATTAATAGATAATTTCAGCCTTTTTTCCATTTCCTTAACAATCTCTTCTATAACATAGACGCTTGTTATCTCATCTTTTACGATAGGATGTGACAAGTGCTGTATGCCATCAAACATATCGAGGTCATTTGCTCCGACATCAAAAATAATTATATTTACCTTTTGTGACGGATTCTTCCATATCGCACTTAGTATTAAAACTTGTAAAGCAACACTTTTGCCCATGCCTGTTGCACCACCATAGAGAATATGCGGCATTTGGGCAAGGTCTGCTAAGAAGGGTCGGCATATCACATCATAACCTAATGCAACTGGAATCTGCATTTTAGTTTTTTGGAGAACCTGTGACTTTAATATAGGCAGCAGGCTGTTATTATTATTTGAATCAAGTGAAACTGCTAAATATATTTTTTCATTTTCTACAAAAGACTCAAATAAACTACATTCCAAGCAAGCTTTTATATTCGGTATACAACCAAATATACTATTTACTTTTGTACCTGATTTAGGTTTTACATTAAAAATATACCTTTTATTTACATCTGAATTTATAGTACCCTCTGACTGAACTTTTACACTAACATTATAACAATCAAACAAATATTCAAGAAATTTAGCCATTCTTTTTAAAAATTTCATTAATATTTCCTCCTTAAAGTTCGTTGCTTCGTTCGTTTGATACAGAGTATGTGTATTTATTGTGTGAATTATAAAATAATACATATATCATATATCCAAACGAACGAAAGAACGAACGAATAAACTTAACGCAGTATGACATTAACTGCCATACTATTTTTTTGATGCCATTTCCGTGCAAGAAACATCAATAACTTTATTTTTTTCATTCAATTCACGAGCGATCTCAAAGGATTTCATATTCCTTTGAGATATGACTTCCCAAACAAGCCGCTTGATAAATTCCTCGTACATTTCAGCTGAAAATCCTTTATTTGGATTTTCAAACTTTTTACGATACTTTTTTTCAAGCTTTTTCGTAATTCTTTTCTCCATCTCCCTCACCCTCTTGTTTTCGAGCTTTTTTTGCTTCTTTTTTCTTTTCTTCTTTGACTTTTTATGCTTTTTGTACGCCTTGAACTCATGTAACATTGAGTCTCCAATTTCCTCTTTTAAAAAGTCATTATTATTGGAATATAGATCTCTTGACATAGTTATGTCTTCCTTTCTGCGAAAGTTATTATAATAAAATGCTTTCGCTTGTGATTTTTGACGTCAAGTCAATTACATTTTACTTATATTCAGCGAAGTATTTTCTCTGAAAGAGTATAGATTCATTATATACTAATTTTTTGAAAAGGGGAATTAACATTAAGTTGCGATGATTTTTATAATACATTATAAAAAAAACACAATGAATTTGTGAGATAATAACAATTTTAATATAAAAAATAAAAGGCTATGCTCTGAAAATGCAGCATAGTCTTTTATTCAAAATCAACTTGAGGTTATGGTTAAAATAATTAAATTTATTTATTTCCTCTTTTATAGGGAATAGGATTAATTCCTAAATCAGAAAGTATTGTATTCCAATGATCTATATTCTCGTCTTTACCTGTGTGTCCTCTTAATAATAATTCATATGCCAAACCTTCATCATCATTCATAAGTGTATTACCAGATGCTTTTATCATTTGACAGCATAATTTTTCAGGTAAATTTAAACCTATGCAAATTGCCATGACATTTTCAATAGGAATTCTTTTTATGTTTCCATTCCGATATTTTTCTATAGTAGTATTACTAAGATTTGAACGAGCGGATAAATCATCAACTTTTATATTTTTTCTTTCCATATGATATTTTAATTTTGATGCAAATGTTGAATATTGATCGGCTTCAAGTGTGTTATATATAGATTTTATTTCTTTAATAGCATTGAATGAAGCCTGCGTTTCTTTTTTTCTTTCATCTTCGCTTTGTTTAGGCTCATGATTCGAGTCATATGTATATTCAATAAAACGAGATGAATCTGCCTTATTATTGAAATATGCCTGTCCATAAAATTCATATGGCTGTTTTAAATCATTTGTACTTTTTAAGGTGAATATAAGGCAGCATTCGTCCGAATGTTCTAAAGCATAATCTGAAAGCATTAAGCAATACTTGCCGAATCTTTTTTTTAATGCAATATACTTAGTATTTTTCATACACACGACATGACCTAAGTATATGTACTTGTTGTTATCAATTAATTCCGCAAAATTCGGATTATTATTATAAATTTTATCATAATCAGAACGGCTTATAATAAATGTCTGATTAGGTTTCAATGTACCTGGAGTAAAATATATCGGCTGATAGTCTACTCCATCAATATTTAGATATACTCCATCGAAAATATCGTATTCTAATTGGCGTAAACGCTGTTTTCCAACCCATGTAGGAACGTTAAATAAATCAGATAATTTCTCCAATGTTTCCTCAATCATATATCCTTTATTTATGTATGGCTTTTTAGAAACTTCGTTATATGCTTCCTGAAGAGCTTCTTTTACTATAGCGCTTGGCATTGCTACTTTAATTGCAAGTTCATTTGCTTGCCATTCAGCATACCAATGAGCTTTCTGAAAGTCATCCATTTTATCATCCCAATGAGAAGGCATTTTCTCGCAAGAAAACATTTCAATATCCGAATCCAACAATTCAAGCAGTTTAAATAATTTTTTATGTAAATACCAATGAGATATTTCATGGGCAATTGTTAATATTTGTGAAATTTCTCCACCAAGAAAGTTCATTTCTTTATTTATGAGCATTGTACCAGGCTTTATATTATCATTTTCAAATTTACATTTTGAAAAACGTGGGTCAAGCATATGATAGGTTGTTGCTTTGGATTCCCGAAAATACATTCTTCCCAAACAATTTTCTGGCAAGTCAGCTTCTAATATTTCTATTTTTAATTCATATATTATAGAATGAACAGGAAGTGAATATTCATGATATAATGAGTTTTCCATATATGAACTGGTTATTTTATCTGCCCATATTTCCAGGCTGTTCTTGTCTATATTCGGCAATAAAAATTGATTAAAAATATCTCCCTCTACAAGCTTTTCGATTACAGTCTCTTCTACATCGTATACTTTTACAGAACCATACCAATTATTAATATCACCTTTTAAATTAGCGGTAAAAAAACGAGTTTCTTGTTTACTGTTGTCATTTATATCAAAGATTACACATGATATTCCCACATTCATTACAGTAATACCCCATTCATTTGGCTAATTAATAAAAGCTGCTAAAATACCATTTGCAGAATAAGCGGGATTTTCATATCTTTCTTCTTTACATTTTAAGGTTTCTATATGAATACTATCAACACTAAATGCCTTCTTAGTATTATTATTTTTTAAGTAATCATCTATCGCTTCTTTTAAGATATCAGAGTGTTTTTCTTCTATGAAACTTTTCAAATTTGTATATTTCACGATAATTAACCACCTAATTAATGTTATTCTACAATAATTATACTATATTTTTTAAATCAATACAACAATTATGAGGAAAAAAGTTATTTTTATAGATGAGGCAAGTAAAGCTTGCCTCATCTATTTGCCATATTTTGCGGTTGCCGCTTTAACGGCGAGCAAAATGGCACTTTAAATAAAAATATTGCTTCGCCAATTTGGCAGAATTTAAGATTTAATTGGCGGAGCAAATATAATATTAACAAATTTATGCTAAATCTAATACATTGGCATAATATACAAATATCATTCTCAAATAGCCTTTAGCTTTATGAATTATGCCAAAACACATCTTTTCCTCTGGAACGAATCCTTATCATATCAAAATATTTTATCTCATTTGTGCTTGGATTTTGAAATTCCAGAAGTGATTCTACAGACTGCATATAGGGAATATCTGTCGATTGTATGGCAATAGGTGATAAATGAATTTTGTGAAAGGTTTCCATAATAGTTGCCTGAGATTTCTTGCTTAGGAGCAAATAATTAAGAGCTTCATCAAGAGTTTTATCAGGATTTCTATAAAGAAAATTTACAAGCTTTAACATCTTGCTTTTCTTCTTTTCCTTACTGCCATATTTCTTTTTTATTACTTTTTCAAGCCAATAATGAGATAAAAAGCATGAATCATATCCGTGAGAAAAAAGCCTATAAAATACATCTTCAACTATTGAATTCATATTTATATAAAAATATATTAACGAATTAAATACATCAAGGTTTTTGATATTTTTCTTTATAAATTTTCTACCACAACGCAATTCCATTCTAAGCGTATCAGTATAGTGAGCCTGAATTTCATCTGGATATTTTGGTCAATAGTTGCCTGATGCTTGTTGTACAAGACAAATTCAATTCTTCTTGACTTGTTTATTATATTGACAGAATTTTCGTATTTGAATGCAGGACAATTTTCTTCAAGTTGAGTATTTAGTGAATATCCGTATTTCAATGGAAATCGTCTTATGGTTTTAATATATTCCTGAATCATGTTTTCGGGAATACCGGAAATATCTTTTGTAATGTCAATTCTGCTAAGTACAAAGTCATCAATTCCTGAAATGTCAGGAAGTATATTTTCAAATATAAACTTTAGTTTTTCATTGAAAAGACTTATGGAACTTACA
>OLSL01001634.1_pt1 | contig 20083 bp, 10 predicted proteins | sample 1672511 | NCBI WGS metagenome assembly OLSL01 (sample SAMEA3136694, study PRJEB25190) | human gut metagenome | biome: human gut; feature: human-associated habitat; material: faeces | place: Austria | collected 2013
TGGTGTCTCGCTGGTCCTCGGCTTCGCCTGCGGGATCGCTCGACTACCAAGCGCCCTGCCGGCACTCGCGGGTAGCCGACCAAAACCGCCTGAAGGGTCACATTTATCTGATAATTGAATCCCTGGCGTTATGTCGCTCGCTGACTGCGTCAAAACAGTGACGGTTTTTACCACCATCCAAGATTCTTCTGTAACGAGTTGCTTACGTATCTTCAGGGCTCTCCGTACTATCATGAATCAGATTGAAGAGAGATGATGATAGGGAGCGCCTTTTTATGATTGAGCTGCTCAGGCGTTTTGGCGGTAAGTATCGTCGGTATATGGTGATTGGTCCTGCGTGCAAGTTGATCGAAGTGATCTTTGACCTGCTTACGCCGCTCGTGATTGCCCAGATGATTGATAAAGGTATCGGTGCGCACGACGTGAGTGCCGTCGTCCACTACGGTATGGTGCTCGCCGCCATGGCCGTAATCGGCATCTCGTTTACGCTCGTCTGCCAAAAGATGGCGGCGCTGACCTCGCAGGGCATGGGTACTGACGTTCGCGGCGCACTCTACCAGCACATCAACAAGCTGAGCTATACTGAGCTCGATCGCTTTGGCACGCCGTCGCTCATCACGCGCATTACCAACGACGTCAACCAGGTGCAGCTCGCCGTGGCGCTGGGCGTGCGCATGCTCATCCGTTGGCCCTTCTTGGCGGTGGGCTCCATGGTCGCGGCCCTTGCCATCGACCTTAAGCTCGGCATGATCTTTTTGATTTGCACGCCCGCCATCGGCCTGGCGTTTTGGTTTGTCATGGCGCGCTGCATCCCGTACTACAAGCAGCTGCAGGCAAAGCTCGATCGCATCGCGCTTATTTGCCGCGAGGGACTTTCGGGTGCCCGCGTGGTCCGGGCGTTTGTGCGCGAGGGTCACGAACGTGAGCGTTTTGCCCAGGCGGCCGATGACCAGGCGCGTGTCGCAATCGCGGTGGGCAAGCTCTCGTCGATTCTCAACCCCGTCACGTTTTTGGTGATGAACCTGGGCGTGTGCGCCATCCTGTGGGTGGGCGGCATCCAGGTCAACGTGGGCGAGCTCACACAGGGCCAGGTCATGGCGTTCGTCAACTATATGACGCAGACCCTCACCTCTATCGTATACGTCGCCAACCTGGTCGTGGTCTTTACCAAGGCGAGCGCCAGTGCGTCGCGTCTCAACGAGGTGCTCAATTGCGTGCCGAGCATTACCGACGAGGGCAACCAGCCGGTTGCGCTGCCCGAGCCGGGCGCACTGGCGGGTGGCGCTGTTCCGGTCCCCGCGCTGAACTTGAGCCATGCGAGCTTCTCCTTTGGCGCGGGCGCCGCCAACGCCGTCAATGACGTGACCCTGGAGCTGCCGCTGGGCAAAACGCTCGGCATTATCGGCGGCACGGGCAGCGGTAAGTCGACGCTCGTCTCGCTCATCCCGCGCCTGTACGACACGGGCACCGGCAGCGTGAACGTAATGGGTGCCGACGTGCGCGCCTGGCCGCTCGACCAGCTGCGTCATGTGGTTGCGACTGTTCCGCAGCGCGCGTCGCTCGTGAGCGGCACGATCCGCAGCAACCTAACCTGGCGCGACGAGTCGGCAACCGATGAGGAACTGTGGGCGGCACTCGACATGGCGCAGGCGAGCGAGTTCGTGCGCAACAAGCCGCAGGGGCTCGACGCCCCGGTTGAGGCGGGCGGCAAGAATTTCAGCGGTGGCCAGCGCCAGCGCCTGACCATTGCGCGTGCCTTGGTGGGTTCGCCTCAGATATTGATCATGGATGACTCCGCATCGGCGCTCGACTTTAAGACCGATGCGGCGCTTCGTCATGCCATTCGCGAGCGCAGCATGCGCGGTGCTGCCGAGGGCGGTCTGCCACTGACTACGGTCATCGTGAGCCAGCGCGTCTCGACCGTACGCGACGCCGACATGATCTGCGTGCTCGACCACGGCTCGGTTGCGGGCCTGGGTACGCACGACGAGCTGTACGCAAGCTGCCAGCTCTATCGCGAGATTTGCCAGTCGCAGCTTCGTCGTGAGGAGCTCGAGGGTCAGCAGGGGAGCGCGACGCCCGCGTCCGTCCCAAGTCCCGCGTTCGTCCCGGGCACCCCGACCGCCTCCGCATCCGCCTGCGCAAAGGAGGGCTGTTAAATGAATCCGTACACTTCCTCCGGTTCGGTCGCCACGATGACGGCCAACGTGTCCGGCAACGATAACCTCAGCGACTTGGGTGACGGTCCGCGTCAGCCCGGCGACCCCGAGCGCTACCCCGTGGGCGCGGTAACTCGCCGCCTGCTGGGCTACGTCCGTCCGCATCGCATTTCGTTTACGGCGTCGTTTGTGAGCGCCGCTATCTCGGTGATCTTGCAACTCTATACGCCCATCCTCATCGGCGAGGGCATCAATCTCATCGTTGCCGCCGGGCAGGTGGACTTTGACGCGCTGCTGCCGCTCGTTACCAAGCTCGCGATTGTCGTGGTGGGCGCGGCGGCCTTCCAGTGGCTGCAGGGCTATTGCGTCAACCGCCTGTCCTACGAAACGGTGCGCGACATGCGCGTGGAGGCGAGCGACAAGCTCAGCCGCATGCCGCTCAGCTTTATCGACGGCCATGCCCACGGCGACCTCATGAGCCGCGTGGTCAACGACGTCGACCAGGTGGGTGACGGCCTGCTGCAGGGCTTTACGCAGCTCTTTACCGGCGTCATCACCATCGTGGGCACGCTTGCGTTTATGCTCTCCATCAACCTGACCATGACGCTTGTGGTGGTGCTCGTCACGCCGCTTTCCATCTTTGCGGCCGGTGCCATCGCCAAGCTCTCCAATAAAAGCTTTACGGCCCAGCAGCGTATTCAGGGTCAGCTGGGCGGTCATATCGAGGAGTATGTGGGCGAGCAAAAGCTGGTTGATGCGTTTGCCTACGGCTCGAACGCCCAAGCGCGCTTCGACGCACTCAACGCCGAGCTCTATACGGCAGGCGAGCGCGCGCAGTTTATGGGTTCGCTCTCCAACCCCGGCACGCGCTTTATCAACAACATCATCTACGCCGTGGTCGCCGTGATCGGCTGCGTGGGCGTGATCACGGGCGTGCCGGCGGCGCTTACGGTGGGCGGCGTGCAGATCTTCCTGTCCTACGCCAACCAGTACACCAAGCCGTTCAACGAGGTCACCAACGTCATTACGCAGATCCAGACGGCGTATGCCTCGGCGCGCCGCATGTTTGCACTGCTCGATGCGCGCGAGCAGGAGCCCGATGCGGCGGATGCCGTGGAACTTGCCGCCCCGCAGGGCGAGGTTTCGTTTGAGCATGTGGACTTTAGCTATGTGCCCGACCGCAAACTGCTGCAGGATATCTGCATCGATGCCAAGCCCGGCATGCGCTTTGCCCTCGTCGGTCCCACGGGCTGTGGCAAGACGACGCTCATCAACCTGCTGCTGCGCTTTTACGATATCGATGCTGGGCGCATCGTGGTCGACGGTCGCCCCTCGCGTGACTACACGCGTGCGAGCCTGCGCCGCGCCTTTGGCATGGTGCTGCAGGACACCTGGCTGTTCGAGGGCACGGTGGCCCAGAACATTGCCTACGGTTGCCCCGATGCCACGCGCGAGCAGATTGTCGAGGCCGCCAAGCGCGCTCATGCGCATAAGTTTATCGTGCAGCTGCCAGGCGGCTACGATACGGTGATCGGCGAGGACGGCGGCACGTTTAGTCAGGGTCAAAAACAGCTGCTGTGCATCGCGCGCGTCATGCTCACCGATCCGGCGATTTTGCTGCTGGACGAGGCAACGTCGAGCATCGATACGCGTACCGAGCTGCAGGTGCAGGCGGCATTCGACGAGCTCATGGCTGGTCGCACGAGCTTTGTCGTGGCACACCGCCTGTCGACGATTCGCAACGCCGATTGCATCCTGGTCATGCGCGACGGCGAGATTGTCGAGCGCGGCACGCACAACGAGCTGCTAGCGGCAGGCGGCTTCTACGCCGAGCTCTACCGCAGCCAATTCGCCCAGTGAGCAAGCCCGTGGGGCAAATTAATCAATCGACGGACGGTGGTTTACATCTGTCACGTTAGTACTAAGATATTCATCTAATAAATTGCATTAGTGGCTTTAGTTTTGGGGGAAACGAGCAACGTGACTATGACATGCTCTTTGGTGGTCAACAGCAAGAGCGGTAATACCAGGATGGTTTCGGGCGCGATCAAGCGCGCTCTGCAGGCTGCGGGTGTTGAGTTTGTCCATGCCGCGGCGTTGAGCGACGATGCGGATGCAGATCAGGTTGCGCTCGAGGCGCAGGGCGCCTGCGCGGCCGACACAGTGCTCGTTGGCTTTTGGTGCGACAAGGGCACCTGCTCGTCTTCGGTCGCGGCGTTGCTCTCCGCCTTGCACGGCAAGCGCGTCTTTTTGTTTGGCACCTGCGGCTTTGGCGCCAGCGAGGAGTACTTTAGGCAGATTATCGACCGCGTGACCTCAAATCTGGCCGAGGATGCCGAGCTTGCGGGCTGGGCGATGTGCCAGGGCAAGATGGGTCCCGCGGTCAAGCAGCGCTACGAGGCCATGCTCGAGCAAGATCCCGACAATGTCCGCTTTAAGATGCTGCTCGATAACTGGGTCGCCGCAAAGGATCACCCCACCAAGGAAGATCTGGACAACATGGCTGCAGCCGCCAAAAAGGCCGTGCTGGGGGAGTAGCTCCCATCGCTGACGGCGGTCGGTCCATCTTTCTAAATGAAACGTCCTCCCGGGCGTCGGGGCACGAAGTTCCCTGCTCTACAGTCCTGCGCAAGAAGAAGGCCACATTAAGTGGCCTTCTTTGCGTGCGGAACTCGCGATGAACTTCGTGCCCCGCCGCCCGGGAGGACGCCTCTTTATTGATGGGAGGCCTGATAGGTCGATGGTTCCGTGCCCGGATGCGTCCAAAGTGGGACGGGCTTTCCGGATGGGCAGGCTTTCGAAAAATGCGTCCCGGAATTTGCCTTTGGAATGGGACGTAGTTTCCCGTTGAGGTGCTTTGCGGAAAGTGCATCCCACTCTGGGCGGTCGAAGTGGGACACACTTTCCCAAAGGCGCTCCAACGGGAAATTGCGTCCCATTATTCGGTCAAGAAACGGGATGCATTTTCCCAATGAGAGCAAAACCGGAAAATGCATCCCACAATCAGCCCTCAAAGTGGGACGCCGTTTCCCAATGAGGCTCAAGCGGAAAATGCATCCCGGAATTTGCGCTCAAAGTGGGATGCGGTTTCCGGTTGAGGGTCTAAGGGGAAAATGCATCCCGGAATCGACGCTTGAAATGGGATGCAGTTTCCCGATGAGGCACTCGACGGAAAATACATCCCAGAAATGGCCTTTGAGCTGGGATAAGATTTCCGCGGCATCTCGGATTCTCAAAAATGAGACACGCCGTTGGCGAAAATGAGACACGTGATATCGGGCATCGGATGTATCATTTGCAAAAATGAGTCCACTCCACTCGAATAAAGCGAGGTCCCTCATGTACGTTCCACACCCCCGTATCCGTAGGCTGTCGAAAATCCCGCTTGTTGGGACGGCGGCGCTTGCTGCGTTGATCGCCACGAGCGTCGCCTGCTTCACGGCCACGCCCCAGGTTGCCCAGGCGGCAGACGCGCCCGCAATCACCGATATGACCGAGCAGGATTATCAAGCCCTGGGTCTGGGCACGAGCGAGGACATTCCGGCCGATACCGTTGGCCCCTATTCCACTGATACCCCCACGACGTTTGCCACGCGCAGCGAGGTCTATATGGCAGCTAACGGTAGCCATGGCAATCGCTACACTCTGCGCGACAAGCTCGAGAACGTCGAGCGCGGTGACATTGGCGGCAGCAGCAAACTCACCGATGGCTATGGAAGTGTGTGGGGCGCCGCAAAGTTCTGGCAAAACGTCAACAACTTCGACACGAACAGCGATCTCTACAAGCATAGCGACTACGGTGGCGGCACCTGGTCGTACCTAAGCAACAATGAGTCCTCAACAGTACTCGCCAACGACAACAACGGTTTCTCGGGCATTCACGCCACGAGTGTTGAGTTCTGCAGCGACGCCAGCACGGGCAAAAAGAGCCGCGTTGCCGAGCTCCGTGCCTACGGCGACAGTTCCTCCACGACGATTGACGGCAAGTCATACGCCGGAAAGGTTGAGCTGGTCCTCTACTCGTTTAGCAACGGGCGTACGCGCACTCTCGACACACACCTGCCGGTGACGGTCAACACTAATATGATGTACGAAGGCCGTTTTAAGTACCTGGATGCCGGTTACCTGCAAGAGCACGACGCCGTCTTTGATGTCGAGGCGGGCGATGTCGATGGCGACGGCGTCGACGAGCTTTTTGTCTACGCGGGCTGCTATGTCGACGAGAACGGCGTGCGCAAGGCTGTAGTCGACATGTATGACTTGGAGGGCGGCAACTGGAAGCAAAGCGTCGTCAAGATCGATGCCGGTAACGCCGCGGACTACACCACGCACAACAAGGGCGGGAACGACTCCTGGACGCAGCTTCAGTCAGCTCCTGTCGTTTCGCTAGCGGCCGGCGACCTCGATCGCGATTTTTGCGATGACCTCGCCATCGTGGTCTCGGCACCCTACGGCAAGAAGAATATTGATAAGTCGACGCATTGCGAGCTGTTTTCGTGGGATGCATCCAAGGGTGCGCTCGTCCATGTCGATGCTCTGGGCGACGCGGGCGCAATCTCCCTCTCCGCGAACGGCAAGACCATGGTCGCTGCGAATGCGACGTTCGGCACGTTTGCCGCCTACGATGAAGAAGGAAAGAAGACGGGTGAAACCGTCACGGGCCTTATTCTTGCGGGCTATGACTGGCAACGCAGCGCTTTTGATTACGGCGCTTCTGACGGCAGCAAGGGGCTGTACGGCGCGCTGTACCGCTACGCGTATTTTGACTCGGAGTCTGGCGAGTTCAAGCTTTCCGATTGCAAGGAATACAGAGACGGGCTCCTCGCCTCCTATGGGCTGATGCATGTGCCCAACAGCGCATGGAAGGATAGCGCTCAGGATAAGCGCTATCCGTGCACCTTGGCGCCTATTGCCCTTGCCACTGCCAACCTTGACGGCCTGTCCGAGCAGCTGGCGGTCGACGAGGTGCTCGTGGGCGGCGATGTGTTCCGCGACTTTGCCTGCAACACGGCACAGAGCGGGGCTCAGGGCTTGGGGTCCATGGTCGGAACCATGAGCATGAGCGGTCAGCAATACAACAGCAGCAACAAGCATGACCACAAGGGTATAGAGCAGGTGTGGATCAGCGACGTCAAGGCGGACAGCGTCTCGGGTTCGGACCGCTATAACGAGAGCTTTATCGCCGTGGTGGGCAAGCACCGCGACGAGGACCTGCGCAAGAACGATGACTACTATTGGATGACCGCCTCGCATTTTTCGCTCGACGAGAACGGAAAGGTGCGCCGCGGCGAGGAGCAGGTGATTAGCGAGAGCAACCGTCGCGGCACTACCTACGGCACATTTATCTCGCTCGCGCTGCCCGATGTCGACAACGACAGCGTCAAGATCACGTACAAGGACCGCTACAAGGTCTATACCAACCCGCGCGTGCTTGCCGTGCTGCAGGATGCGCCCTATGTTGAGGATCTGGAGCAGGCATACGGCTATCTGGTGTTGGGCGGCACGTCATACGGAGAGGAAAAGGGCACGGGGACATCCCAGGGCTATACCATTGGCGCCGAGTTGGGCGTTGCCGTCGAGGTGCAGACCGGTCCGCCCCTGGTCGCGATGAATGCTTCAGTCGATTTTGCCGCCGAGGGATGCTATGACTACCGGAGCGAGCGCACGGTCAGCGCAAGCGTAAGCTATGAGTCGCATGCCGGCGAGGGTGACAAGGCCGTGCTCTACACGATTCCGATGGTCTATTACGAGTATGAGATCGAAAATGAGGAAACTGGTGGCAAGGGCGTGATGGCGGCGCCCGTGTCGCTCGGCGCGCAGACCTCGGTCGTTAATGTCGAGGCCTATGACCGCATTGCCAAACAGCACAATATGACGCCGCTCAGCTACTTTTTGACCAACCGGTCGGGAGAACCCGGAACCTATCAAACGACGCTCAACGGCGAGACTCCCGTTGGGGATTCCTTTGGCCTGGGCAAGCCTGGCGTAACGCGCGCCTACACGCACGATGGGTTTAACGGCGCCGCCGCGCAGTCGGGGGCGAGCATTGAGCAGACCATCGAAGTCGAGGAGGGCAAGGAGCAGGAGCTCGAGCTCGGCTTGACGCTGAACGGCAGCGTTGTCATGGGCGCGAAGCTCGCAAAGCACGAGTTGTTTGGCGGCCTGTGCTTTGGTGCCAACGCCGGCTTTACTACGGGTAACTCCTCGAGTGAATCGACCGAATACGGCGGCACCGTCGACAACCTGCCCGAGGCCGCGCAGGGCAAGTACGGTTTTGTGTGGCGTCTGGGCGTCAACGCGGTGGATGTCGACAAGTTCGAGGCAGACTCGGGCGACAAGCTCGGCACCAAGGACACCGACCAGTTCTGGATCGTGGGCTATGACGTTAAGGACGTCGAGATGCCCGACGCGCCGGCCGTGACGGGCTTTACGGCAAACGCCGTCGATTCGACCAGCGTTACGTTTAGCTGGGACGATGTACTCGCAAACAAGAGTGGCTTTAGCTACGGCGTGGGCATGCTGCAGAGCAATGCGGCGGATGCGGTCGTCAATAGCTGGAAGATTGCCGACAACACGCAGACCTCGCTCAAGTGGGATGGGCTGCAGCCCAATACGGAGTATCGATTCGCCATCGCCGCCGTTAAGAACGGATCCACGACCGAAACAGGTATTCGCTCGGCAATCATCACGGTCAAGACCATGCCCGATGGCATGACGATGACCGTGAGCGGACCTGCGGCGGATGCTGCGGAGGGGTCGGATCTTGGATACGACTCTTCGGTTGAGCGCGCGGCGGGAAGCCACCTGACGCTCTCGGCGATTGGCCATGTGAAGCAACTCGGTGCCGACGATAGCGAAACAGGGCTGGCACCGACCTATATGTGGTACCGCAAGGGCCGCGGCGAGACAGAGTTTAAGCTCGTGGGTGCCGATGGCAACCTCGCGGCTGGAACGGCCTCAAAGCTCGAGATTGACCTGACCGCAGACGATGACGGTGCGCAGTATTACTGCCACGTGGGATACAACGACGTGGGCCTCGACACCGGCACGACGCTCGTGAATATCGAGGCCGAGGAGACGGCGCCCACAACGGTGAACGCCACCCCGATCCGCACGCGCCGCCTGTTCTCACAGGCAAGTGCGGGCGCCAAGAAGTTCCTGGACCATACGCTGGTAAACACCGCCGGCCCAACCGATTCCGAAGGCTCAAAGGACCCCGAGACTCCTGAGACCCCGACGAACCCGGACAAGCCCAAGTCCGACAACGGAGCTAAGACCGACACCAAGGTCAAGACTACGACCACAGCGAAGAACCTCGCAAACACCGGCGACCAAACATTCGCCCTAGTCGTCACCGCAGCAGCAGCGGGAGCAACGCTCGTAGTGATAGCCCTCATCATGCTGATCAAGCGCCGCAAGACCCACTAGTAGCTAGTCGAACATATCGACAACCCAAAAACCCGGGTAGCCAAAAAACAGGCCACCCGGGTTTTCTGTTGAGTGGAGACTCCGCAAGCGGAAACTGCATCCCACAATTAGCGCCCGGAACGGGACACATTTTCCGTCAAGCCCTCATCCGGAAAATCCATCCCAGTTTGAGCGCCCAGACCGGGACGCACTTTCCCAAAGGGTCCTCAACGGGAAACTGCGTCCCATAATTAGGCCGAGAAATGGGATGAACTTTCCCAATGAGAGCCAACCGGAAACCACGTCCCAGAATCAGCCCCCAAAGTGGGACGCACTTTCCCAACGAGCCTCAACCGGAAAATACATCCCGGAATCCAGCTGAATAGTGGGACACACTTTTCGCAAACAAAGAAGGCCACATAACGTGGCCTTCAACTTATATATGTTCGGCGATACACCCAAGACGAGCCACGCCCCAACATCAGGGCGTCTGTCCGGGCGGAGGTATGTAAGGTTCATCGCGAGTTCCGCACGCAAAGGGGGCCACTTAATGTGGCCCCCGTCTTGCGCAGGACTGTCCGAGCAGGGAACCTTATATGTCTCCGCCCGGACAGACGTTTCAGTTATGAACTCGCAGCTGGTCGCTACTTGATCTTGGTCGTACCCGGTGCCAGGTTGGGGTCGGTCTCGTTGGCCTCGGTCTGGAAGTGCTCGGTGTACACGTTCTTGCCGTCGCGGAACATCTCGTAGTACTGCATCTTGGCGTAATCTTCGCGCGCCTTGGTGGCGGCTGCGGCATCGGCGTCGTCACCGGTGACGTTGGAGGAAAGCGCCCAGCGCAGGCTGGCGTCCTCGTAGCCCACCGAGTTGATAGCGGGCAGCGACTCGCGCAGCGTCATGTGCGCTTTCTGGTAGTCGGTCAGCGGTGCGCCGATCAGCTGCATCAGCTGGGTGGACAGGTAGTTGGTGGACAGGTCGTCGACCTCGCTCGTCTGGTTGCAACCGGCAACGTCGTAGTTGGCCCAGATGATGTAGTCGGTCTGCCACAAGCGCTCCTGGTGGGTGGCGTCGTCCTCGCCGGTAAACCACTTGTCATTGAACTTGGACGGGAAGAACGGCTGGTGATCGCCCCAGAACACCACGACTACCTTGCGGTCGAGCTTGCTCAAGGCGTTGAGGAAGTAGCGCAGCGCCTGGTCGGACTGCTCGATGCACGAGACATACTCGTCGACATCGGACAGCGTGCCGTCCTCGACGGTCTTGGTGTCCAGGTCGGTCGTGTCGATGTTGAGATGCATCTGCTTGTCGACCGGCACCAGACCCGTATCGTAGCCCGAGTGGTTCTGCATGGTCACATCGAAGATGAACTGCGGATCGGCGTTCTGGTCGAGCAGCTCAAGAATCTTGTCGTAGGTCGCCTGGTCGGTCACCATACCGCGCAGGGTGTCGGCTCCCTGGAAGTCGTTGATGGACAGGAACTGGTCAAAGCCAAAGTCCTTATACACGTTCTCGCGGTTCCAGTTGGTCGCGTGGTTGGGGTGCATGGCGGTGGTGGAATAGCCGAGCGACTTGAACTGCTCTGCCAGATTCCCGGTCGTTTCCATGTTGTAGATGGTGTAGGGGTACACGCCCGAGCCCAGGTTGGCCATGGAGTTGCCGGTCATAAACTCAAACTCGGTATTGGCGGTGCCGCCGCCGTAGGCGCTCACGTAGAGCTTGCCGCGGCTGAGGCAGTTGGACAGGTTTTTAAAGTACTGCGGACCCTCGTAGCCGGCGCGCATGTTCTGGTAGATCGACAGATCCGAGAAGGTCTCGTTCATGATGGCGATGACCGTGGGCTTCTCGCTGTCGAACTGCTCCTTTGCGGCGGTGCGCTCGTCACTCTTGGCCGCGTCGGACTTGTCGTAGGCCTTGGCGTACTTTTTGAGCGTGGCCTTGGCATCATCGACGGAGTAGTCGGCGGGTTTGGGCGGCTTGATGGACTGCGCTGCGCTAATGAAAGCGGGCAGGTAGCCCTCGCGCCAGTAGCTCTCGAGCGGGCGCCAGGTGTAGACGGTGATGCCGAGGGTGTTGTAGTAGTCGATAAGCGTGACGTGCGCGGTCACGCCGCCCAGGCACAGCACGGCGACGAGCAGGTTGGTGAGCAGCATGCGCTTAGCGTTGGCGGCGCCCTTCTGACGGTGCGGTGCCACCAGGCCGGCGTACTCGCATAGCAGCATGGCGATGGCGGTAAAGCCCATGGACAGCACGCAGAACAGCGAGATCGAGAAGGTGTAGCCGGTGCCGGCGACCGCAGCGGCGGTGGAGATGGCCGAAAGGTCGCCCGGCTGGATGGGCATGGATTTAAACGTGATGACGAAGAACTCGGCAATGCCCAGGACAAAGAGGGCAAAGGCCAGGACCGCGGGAGCTGCGCCGTGGCGCTGGAACAGGAAGAACAGGCCGACCATGAGCGTGGTGATGATGGCCCACTCGAGCAGGATGCATAGGGGGTAGACCCAGGTAAAGTCGTGGTTGGACGAAACCTCCATGCCCAGCAGCGCAAAGACGCCGGCGAGCAGCAGGCACAAGACGGCGGCGACGAGCGGTTTGCCCACAAAGGCGCCGCGCAGGCGGGCGAGCTTGCCGGTGGGGGCGGGGGCGTCGGGACCGGCGAACGCAAAGACGCGCGGGGCGATGCGGTCGCGGGCGATGCTGGCCCAAGCGCAACCGGTGAGGATGGCATTGGTCAGGATGAGCATCACAAAGGCGAGCGGCTCGTTTTGGGCGACGAGGCCAATGGCGCCCCAGACGGTCAAAAAGAGCTGGAACAGGCCAAAGGCGACGCTCCAGGCGAAGGCGCCCTTGGTGACGGTGCCCGACTGTGCGCGAATGGCCTTGGCCTCGCGCAAGACAAGGTAGACGGTCGCCGCAAGACCGACGAGCGAGATGGCGGCAGCGAACATGCTGAGACTCCTCACAAACTAAAACCTACGAAAGCGGGGGTTTACCCGATTGTTACCAAGATATGCGCTGCATTTGCGGGCTGCGCACAACAACCAGCCATATTAACGCGCACGTGTGGCGGTGTGGCGCAATGTAGTGGCGACCTGCGCGATAATGGACGGGAATTACACGGAAACGTAAAGGCTTCTTAAAGAATTGGCGAGGGTAGGGCGATGAACGAGCAGGTTTGTATGACGAGTGCGGGTGACGTGGACGCGGGCGGCTATCCGGTCGAGACGACGGGCAATGCGGTGCTGGACACGTTGGAGCACCGTTCCTCCACGCGTGCCTTCGCGCGTGATGACGACGACCGTCCCGTGGCGGTGACCGACGAGCAGCGTGCAGCGATTTTGCATGCGGCGAGTCGCGCGCCGTCGGCGGGCGCCATGATGATGTACTCCATCGTGAGCATCCGCGAGCAGGCTACGCTCGACCGCCTGGCCGACCTGTGCGACCACCAGCCCATGATTGCCAAGGCGCCCTGGGCACTCATATTTGTGGTCGATTATGCCAAGTGGATCGATCTGTTTGAGCACGTGGGCTGCTTTGAGTCCGAGTTTGTCGAGCGCACGGGTAAGGAGCCCCGCCGCGCGCCGGGTTTGGGCGACTTTGCCATCGCGGCCCAGGACGCCGTGATCGCCGCGCAAAACGCCGTGGTTGCCGCCGAGGCTCTGGGCCTGGGGAGCTGCTACATCGGTGATATCGTCGAGAATGCCGAGGAAGTTGCCGAGCTGCTGGACTTGCCGCCCTATACCATGCCGCTGTCGATGCTCATCATCGGCACGCCCCGTAAGGAGCGTCCGGCCATTGCGCATTCCGTGGTGAACCTGGTGCACGAGGAGCGCTACTGCCGCGCCGATGCTGCGACCATGGACGCGCAGGTGGCCGAGATGGACGCGATGTTTCGCCCGCATGCCCGCGAGGTGGGCGAGCGCGTGGTGGATATCTACACCCGCAAACACACCAGTCCCTTTATGGCCGAGATGAGCCGCTCCATGGAGTGGTGGTTCAAAAATTGGCTTGGAAAATGACGAATGTGACAAGGGGACAGTCCTTTTGTCACATTTCATATCGCCGTGGTGGCCTAAAGGCCGTATAAATGTTTATCTAGCTGGGAAAACGGTGCCGTGCAAGTGCAGGCCGATTACCTATAATCCCTTCGAACATTAAAGTTGGGAGGAAACCGGCTTATGGAACAAAAGGCCAAGGAGGCAGCCTCGCACGCTGCGATTCCTGTGAGCATCTCGGCGATGCTCGTCACGCTGGGCGTGGTGTACGGCGATATCGGCACCAGCCCTATGTATGTAACCAAGGCGCTCGTTGCCGGCAACGGCGGCATCGGAAGTGTGACGGAGGAGTTCGTGCTTGGCGCGCTCTCCCTTGTCGTGTGGACGGTCACGCTGCTGACCACCATCAAGTATGTGCTCATCTCGCTGCGCGCCGATAACCATGGTGAGGGCGGCATCTTTGCCCTGTACAGTCTGGTCAAGCGCTGCGGCAAGTGGCTTATCATCCCCGCCATGCTGGGTGGCGCCGCGCTGCTCGCCGACGGCATCCTCACGCCGGCCGTTACCGTTACCACGGCCATCGAGGGCCTGCGCACCATCCCGGCGGTCCATGCCGTGCTGGGCGATGACCAGGGCCGCGTCGTCGCCATTACGCTCGCCATCATCATCGTGCTCTTCTTGGTGCAGCGCATCGGTACGGCCAAGATCGGTCACGCCTTTGGCCCCATCATGACGCTGTGGTTCCTGTTCCTGGGCGGCACGGGTCTGTTCTTTGTCTTCCAGCATCCCGCCGTGCTGCTGTGTCTCAACCCGGTTCGCGGTATCGCCTTTTTGCTGAGCCCCAACAACCACGCGGGCATCATGATTCTGGGCAGCTGCTTCCTCGCCACCACCGGTGCCGAGGCGCTCTACTCCGACATGGGCCACGTCGGCCGCGGCAACATCTACGCTACCTGGCCGTTCGTTAAGTGCTGCCTGCTGCTTTCCTATATGGGCCAGGGCGCTTGGCTTATGAACAACGCTGCCAACCCCGAGCTCATGGGCATTGCCGACCTCAACCCGTTCTACCAGATGCTCGCCCCGGGCCTGCGCCCGTTTGCCGTCGGCCTTTCCACCGTCGCGGCCATCATTGCCTCGCAGGCGCTCATCACCGGCGCATTCTCGCTGGTGTCCGAGGCCAGCCGTCTGGACCTCATGCCGCACATGCAGGTCTTCTACCCTGCCGAGACCAAGGGCCAGCTCTACATCCCCATGGTCAACAACGTCATGCTTGTCGGCTGCGTCATCGTGGTGCTGCTGTTCCAGAACTCGGCGCATATGGAAGCCGCGTACGGCCTTGCCATTACGCTGACTATGATGTGCACCACGCTGCTGCTCTTCTTCTACCTGCACGAGGAGCGCAAGCTCAAGGTTGCTCCGTGGATCTTCGCGGCCTTCTTCCTTTTGCTCGAAGGCTTCTTCTTCGTGAGCTCGCTCACCAAGTTCTTCCACGGCGGCTATTTCACCATCCTCATGGCTGCACTCATCATGGGCATTATGGTGTGCTGGTACAACGGCACGGCGGTCGAGCAGCGCCAGTTTACGCTGCTGCCGCTGCGCAGCTACCTGCCGCAGCTCAAGCGCCTGCGCGACGACGACCGTTACGAGCGCATGAGTGACAACGTCGTGTACCTGACCAAGGACACCCATACCGACTACATCGACCGCGATATCGTCTATTCGATCTTGGACAAGCATCCCAAGCGTGCCCGCGCCTGGTGGTTCGTGAATGTCGAGACCATGGACGAACCGCACACCTTTGCCTATTCGGTCGAGACGTTCGGCACCGACTACGTGTTCCGCGTGCACCTGTACCTGGGCTACAAGATCAACCAGCGCGTCAATGCCTACCTGCGTCAGGTTGTTCAGGACCTGGCTGCCACCGGCGAGCTGCCGCCGCAGACGCATGACTACTCGGTCTACAAGGATCCGGGTAACATCGGCACGTTCAAGTTCGTCCTGATCCGTAAGCTTCTGGCGCCCGAAAGCGATGTGGAGCCCAGCGAGCGTACGGCCATCACGCTCAAGTACATCATTCGCCGCGCCGCCGGCACGCCCGCGCGTTGGTACGGCCTGGAGAACTCCAACGTGAGCTTTGAGTACGTGCCGCTGTTCACCAAGTTCAAAGCCGTGAACAAGATGCAGCGCCTGGCCCCCAACGAGCGGCCGTAGTCGACGCTCGAGGTTTGTCTGCGAACGGGCGGGCTTGTATTGACGGGGATTGAGTCCTGGGAGGAAACCATGGATGCAAAGGTGCTTGACGGTTGCGATCTTGCGACCGAGCTGGTGCGTGAGGTACGCGCCGATGCTGCCGAAGATCGGTTCTTTACGAATCGGGCCAACATGGACATGGCCGACCGCGTGATTTCGATCGTGGTGACGGTGCTTGTCGCGGCGTGCGTGTGCGCACTGCTCGCGCACGTGCTGTTTGTCTAACGTCCGCAGGTTGCAAAGGCTTTACACTTGGAACCACCACAAGGGGAAACCACCACAAAGGTGCCTGTCCCCTTTGTGGTGGTTTTTGTTTTTGAGAGAGGGGCGGAACGCTGATGGACGTCCGTACGGACGGCGATATTGCCGATAGCTTTTGGTGGCGGCGCACAACGCTGACGCGCCGCACTCCTCTGTATGACGCCTGCGTATCGGTGGGGCTGCTGGTCGCGGCGACGATTGTGGGCGCGCTGCTCGACCATCCGGGTCTCGCGCCGAGCATCATGATCGTCTATGTGTTCGCCGTTCAGCTGTGCGCATTCTTTACCTGGAGTCGCCTGTATTGCTTGCTGAGCTCGGCTGCCGCCGTGGCGCTTTACAGCTTCTTGTTTGTCGATCCGCGCTACTCGCTGTCGTTTATCGACCGCGTCTATCCCGGCATGTTCTTCATCATGTTTGTGGTCTCGCTTGTGTCGAGCTCGATTGCGTTGGCCCTGCGCCGCGCTTTGGCACAGGCTGCTGCCAGCGACCGTCGCACGCATATGGTACTCGAGACTAACCGCATGCTGCAGCGGTGTGCCGATCAGCAGCAGATTGTGCATGCCATGGCCACGCAGCTGGCTCGTCTTTCGGGCTGTCCGGTCGTGTGGTACAGCGCCGACGCCGACGATGATGACCTGCTGCCGCGTGCGACGTACACGGCCGTGGGTGACGCCGCGCCGGTGCACCAGCTGACGCCCCAGATGCCGCCGAGGCTCTCGGCGTCCGCCTACGTGGGAACGCCGCTCGACGCCACGTTTGGCGGTTCGGCGTTTTATGGCATCTACCTGACGGTTCGCACGGGCGACGGCTTCGTGCGCTCGGGCGACCCCGCCTCGGTGGTGGGCGTACTGGCTATCGTTGCCGAGCCCGACGTGCTGACGCACGAGGAACGGACGCTTGCCGATGCCATCGTGAGCGAAGGCGAGCTGGCGCTCGACCGCGCCCGCGCCATGGAAGCCCGCGAGGAGGCGGCGGTGCTCGCCAAAAACGAGCAGCTGCGCGCCAACCTGCTGCGCTCCATCTCGCACGATCTGCGCACGCCGCTTACCAGCATTTCGGGCAATGCCGATGTCCTGCTCGACCAGGGCTCGACCGGCACCGCGGTGCTCGATGCCCAGACGCGCCGCGGCCTGCTTCTATCCATTCGCTCGGATGCGCTGTGGCTCAACGCCACTGTCGAGAATCTGCTTGCCATCACCAAGCTCGAGGGCGGTGGCATGCGCCTGTCGACCACGCTTGAGCTCATGGACGATATCGTCGAGGAGGCGCTGCGCCACGTGAACCCGGCCGTGCACGAGCACGACCTTAAGGTGGTGCCGTGTGACGAGCCGGCACTCGTCAACGTCGACGCGCGCCTGATGGTACAGCTCGTGGTGAACCTGGTGAACAATGCCATCACCTATACGTCCGCAGGCTCGCATATCGTAATCTCGATTAGCGTCGACGATGGATGCGTGGCATGCTCGGTGGCCGATGACGGCCCGGGCATTGCGCCCGAGGACCGCGAGCGAATCTTTGAGTCGTTCTACACTGCCAACCACGGTCTTGCCGACAGCCATCGCAGTGTGGGCTTGGGTCTTTCGCTCTGCCGCTCCATTGCGTTGGCGCATGGCGGTAGCATAGAGGTTGCCGCGGCGGACCCGCACGGCTCGGTCTTTACGATTGAGCTTCCCGTCGCCGATGTTTCGTTTGATAAGGAGTAGCGCCGTGCCGAACTCTGCCGTAAAACCGCTCATCTTGGTTGTCGAGGACGATCCCGCCGTTCGCAACCTCATCGTTGCCGCGCTCGAGGCGCACGGCCTGCGCCATATGGCTGTGGAGACCGCCCATGCCGCTATCGCCGCTGCCTCGTCGCAGGCACCGAGCATCGTGCTGCTCGATCTGGGCCTGCCCGATATGGACGGCGTCAAGGTGGTGGAGTCGGTGCGCACATGGTCAGGCATGCCGATCATTGTGGTCTCGGCGCGCAGCGAGGACGCGGACAAGATTCGCGCACTCGATGCCGGTGCCGACGACTACCTGACCAAGCCGTTTTCGGTCGAGGAGCTGCTCGCGCGCATTCGCACGACGCTCAGGCGTCTTTCGTATGCGCAAACGGGCGGCGTTGTCTCCGAGGGCGCGTTCGATACCGGTGAGCTGCATATCGATTTTGACGCCGGCATCGCAACGATGGACGGCGAGGAGCTGCACCTGACGCCGATCGAGTACAAACTGCTGTGCCTGCTGGCCCATAATGCCGACAAGGTGCTCACGCATCAGTTTATTTTGCACGAGATCTGGGGTACGGCGACCAAGAGCGACCTGGCGAGCCTGCGCGTCTTTATGGGTACGCTGCGCAAAAAGATCGAGTCCGACCCCGCGCATCCGCGCTATATCCAAACGCACGTGGGTATCGGCTATCGCCTGGTCACCCAAGGCTAGATCGCCAACCACCATCCCAATATGAGTTGCGGTGAAATACGGTCTAAATTTGCCTAATTCCCGGCAAAACAGTCCGTATTCCACCGCAACTTTGTTATTTGCCCTTGGGCTTGCTGGCGTAGAACTTCTTCTTTTTGAGCTTGCCGGCAGGAGAGGGTTTGCCGGCAAAGTTCGACTTGCCGTTGCCGGCCTGCGCGTGCGCGGGTACTGCCGCACGGGGCTTGCGGGCCTCGGGATTGCGCAGTTCCTCGGTTCGCTCTGCAATCTCCTCGGCGCTAAAGCCGACCTCTGCCATGGCGTCCTCGATGGGCAGGCGGCGCACGATGTAGCAGTGGTGCACCTTCTGGTTGCGCGCGAAGTCCTCGGGGATGGTCTGTGCCGTAATGTCCTCCAGCACCACGCCCACACGCGCGAGCTTGCGCGTCTCGGGGCGGAAGCCGCGCAGGTTGCAGCTAAAGATGGCATGGCCGCCCTGTGCGAGCAGGCGAGATACGCCGGCCAAAAGCTCAACATGGTCGCGCTGGACATCCCAAGTGCGGCGGCCCATCTTTGACGAGTTCGAGAACGTGGGCGGGTCGACAAAGATCAGGTCCCAGCGGTTGCGCGTCTGGCGCTGGTCGCGAATCCAGGCGAGCACGTCGTCGCGCACAAAATGATGCTGCGGACCCACAAAGCCGTTCTGGCGCATATTGCGCTCGGCCCAGTCCAGGTAGGTGTTGGAAAGGTCGACCGTCACAGTCTCCTCGACGCCGCCGTCTGCCGCATAGCAGGTGGCGGTGCCGGTGTAGGCAAACAGGTTGAGGAAGCGGCGCGCCTGCTTGGCGTGCTCGCGCACTAGGTTGCGGGTGACGCGGTGATCCAGGAAGATGCCCACATCCAGATAGTCGTCAAAGTTGACGGCAAAGGTGAGCCCGCCCTCTTCGATGAGCGGCAGGCGACGGCGCGCGATGTTGGCGCGCTCGCCTGATGCGCCCTTACCGGCGCCCTGCTTGCCGTACTGCGAGCCGCCGCGCGAACGCATGCGGGCCTTGGCGTGCACGTGCTCGGCCGGAACATCCAGGATACGCGGCGCGATGGCCAGAATGTCGAGCATGCGGGCCTGGGCCAGCGCGGGGTCGATGGTCTTGGGCGCGGCGTATTCGGCGATGACGAGCCAGCGTCCCGGCGTCTGCGGGCAGCCCTCGTACAGATCGATGGCGGCGGAGTAATCGGGCAGGTCGGCATCGTAGACGCGGTAGCAGCTCACGCCCTCGCGCTTGGCCCACTTGCGGCGCAGACGGGCATTCTTGCGCAGGCGGTTGGCGAACTGCTCGGACTCCGGGATGAGCACGGGCAGCGGCTTGCCGTCGCCCAGGTCGAGCATGGCGGCAGGCTCGGGCATGGGGGTGCCGGCGGCTCTGTCGTTGACGTCGTCGGCATCCGCAACCTTGGCCTCGGCATCCGCGCTGGTCGCAGCCTCAAACGCTGCGGCAACGTGGTCGAGCGAAGGCCAGACTTCGACGGTTGCCTCCTCGTTGTTGGGCATGACGGCGATTGAGCGCTCGGGCTCGGCGTGGAGCGCGCGGGCCAGCAATCCGTCGCGGGTGAGCGCGG
>OLSL01001637.1_pt1 | contig 20056 bp, 20 predicted proteins | sample 1672511 | NCBI WGS metagenome assembly OLSL01 (sample SAMEA3136694, study PRJEB25190) | human gut metagenome | biome: human gut; feature: human-associated habitat; material: faeces | place: Austria | collected 2013
GCATTAATGACCAGATTTTTTCCCTTTTGCAGGGGGAATCCCCATTTACAAAGTGACAGCTGCAAGCCATGCTCAGTTTTCTCTATAATCGGTGCTGTGTTTGTTGGCAAGATATCACCTTGAAACTGTTCTTTACAGATTTTCCAGTCTATGCCAAAATTATATACCACATTACCAATTTCATCCAGCCAGTTAGTATCAATATAATATCTGCCGCACATATTGGTTACTTCCTTATCTAAATCTAATTATTCTGCACATTCATCCAGCCAATTCTTTCCGCTATATTCCTCAATCTGCTTTACAATTCTATTGAGAAATTGATCTAACAATTTATTTTCTTCTCTTCCCTGTGCAAACCATACATTTGACTGCCCAAATCCATAGGCAACACCTTTAGACTTTCTTGGAACTTTCCATATATTTGCTTTCCGTCTGGATGCTCTTGGCAGCAATACACAATCTTCCTTTCTGGCAATTGCATTATAGGCCTGATCATAATACCCTTCCTCATCCTCCGATGGGAAACGCATCACCTCACAATTTCGATATACTGTCGCATGTTTATACCATCCAACCACATAGGTCTCTTTTTCAACAGCATCCGGATATAATGCACAATAAATGACCAAAACATCCTCAGCAAAATCCTCTTTATTTAATGTCCCACAGCCATAGATGTTTTCAATCCTCAGCTGATTTCTTGTTTCTTTATTTGTAGATTTCGTCTCCACAAATCCGAGGCAATACTCACCATCCGGATATCCTGATTCATTTGCAAGTGATACTGCATCAAAATTATACTTTTCGTGCGCATCCAGATTTTCCTTAACATAAGAGCCTCCATTTTGTGGTTCATCTTTGCCTTGGATTATCCCTTTATAATAATTCATCCATGCAATATTACAAAAAAGTATTCTCATCGCATCAACCTTCTTTTCCCTTGGAAAACGGACTCAGATTAATAAACAGCTCTTTCAATTGAATCAACAATCCAGCTATCTTCATAGTCATATTTAAAATAGGCTGCTGTATTGTAAACTGATTCCTTCATATTTCCATAATAGATATTTAACATTCTACTCACTTCCCTCTTAACCTAAAATTCATATCCATTATACGTTCTGCTTCATCTATTTTTGTCAGTTATTTAATTTATATTATAAGCAAGCCAGAGAATGAAGTCAATTTATTTCACCCAAGCCTGACTCATCCCCTCAAATATTTCAAATTCTGAACAACGTCCTTAGTTTATCCACCCAAATCCGTAATACATTTAAAATTCTTTTCTCTTCCTGTATTGTTTTCTCCTCAACCACTTCCGACTCTATCTATACAATATTTTCTTTCTCAGCCAAATCTGCTGCTTTCAGTTTCCGATAATAAACATAAAACATCGGTGCCGTTGTGCACACGGCAATGGTATCTGCAATCGGTTCTGCCAGGTAAACGCCCATGACAACCAAAAATCACCTTCAAACTATGACTCCATTATAGTCTGAAGGTGATTCTGTTAAAAGTAATTATCTAATTTATCAGTCACTCACAAATTACATAGTGGCTTATATCTTCTTACACGCTGGAATCAGCATCCCACCCACTGCATTTCCAAGGCTGATCACAACCACGCACAGAAATGCTCTTGCAGACCACATCTGCGCCACTGACACATAGAACATATCCGCAATGCAATGCTCGAATCCGCAAAGAATGAATCCTGCCACACAAACGAACAAAATCAATGGATTTTTTGTCTGTTTATAGCCTTCCACTGCAATGTACATCAGTGCACCGCAGAAAATACCAAGGATAAACAGGCTGATGAGGCTGTCATCCACTTTGATCTGACACATACTCTGAGCCTTTTCGGAAATGCCGGCAATCCTGCTGCCAAGCACCCCCATGGCCGCCAGCCATGTACCGGCCAGATTACCCACCCAGATAATGACCAGATCAATGATATAGGATTTTGGCTGTTCCACCGCATAGCCGACTTTGCCCGTGAACAGGTTCAGACCATGCACACAGATAGAATACAGCCCCGCCGTAAACATCAACGCCCCCACAATCTTATTTTCCAAAGATAAAAACACAATACCGCCTATTCCGATGGCAGCACCCGCCAGCACAGCCAGGGCAAATAATCTCACATACTTTCTCATACTCTGTACCTCCAAATTCTCATTGAATTTCTGTAATGCTCCGGCGTCAACCAAATTCAACTGAACTCGCCAACTCCCCCAGGACTTCATGCCACTCCGCCTACAAGCACGGGCTTTGACCTGTTGCTCGCGTAAAAAAAGCCGGCCGCTGAGCATCACTGCCCAGACGGTCGGCATTCAAATCCATTCATACTTCCTGTGGTCAATTCCACTTCCGTCAGTCGTATAAACTGACTTTATCATACTGAAACTTCACCCGGTTGTCAAGTCATTTTCTGCTTTTTACGCATAACGAACATTGATGTTTAATTACATTGACATGGCAGTTCAGTAAATTCAGTATTCTTTCGAAATTTCCAGCCATAGTCCAATTAATCATCCGGATAACAATTAAACCAGCAGGCCTTTCAGCACTTTCACACAGCCCTCTATTCCCAATTCTCCGGAATTCAGCACGATATCATAATTGCGGTAATCATCCCATCGCTTCATGGTATTGGCTCTGTAATAGTTGGCCCTCTTTTTGTCATATTTCTTGCGGACAAACTCCATCCGGTTTGGAGAAATCTGATAATCCTCCTGGATTCTCTTCTGCTTGAAAGCATCATCCGCATGAATGAATACTTTCACCACACCTTTGCGGTCTTTTAAAGCTTCACTGGCACAGTGTCCCATAAACACTGCAGAACCATTATGTGCCAGACTTTGAATAGCAGCCTGCTCTGCCAGATAAACCTTGCCTTCATCCGAAAGCATGTTCATATCCCCTGACTGGGCTTTGCTCATCACAAACACCGTATAGAGAAAGCTGTTGGTCACGCCCTCCTCATACTGTTCAATCTGTTCCACGGAAATATCATATTTCCTGGCAACACACTCAAGAATTTCTCTGCCGTAACATGGCATTTTGCATTCTTTTGCCAGCAACTCACCAATTCTGGTGCCGCCGCTGCCAAATTCTCTTTCTATTGTTATATACTGGTACTTCATCCGACTCGCCTTCCTTCTTATGCTGCCTTATGACGCCTGATCAAACTGGCTGTTGTACAGATCCGCATAGAAACCGCCTTTTGCCAGCAGTTCCTCATGATTGCCGCTTTCGATAATATCGCCGTCCTTCAGTACAAGGATCAGGTCGGCATTTTTAATCGTGGACAAACGATGAGCAATCACGAAAGATGTACGATTCTGCATCAACGCATCCATGGCTTTCTGAATCTGAAGCTCAGTTCTTGTATCCACGGAACTTGTGGCTTCATCAAGAATCAGCATTGGTTTATCCGCAATCATGGCTCTGGCGATGGTCAGCTGCTGTTTCTGGCCCTGTGACAGACTCACCTGATCATTAAGGATCGTATCATAACCATACGGCAGTGTCCGGATAAAGTGATCCAGGCCTACGGCTTTACATGCTGCCTCTATCTTCTCTTCTGAAACATTCTCTGTATTGTACACCAGGTTTTCTCTGACTGTGCCCTCAAAAAGCCATGTATCCTGAAGCACCATACAGAACTGGGAACGTACTTCTTCACGCTTCATATCCCGGGTGGAAATACCGTCGATCTTGATATCGCCGCTCTGGATCTCATGGAAACGCATCAGCAGATTCACCAGTGTCGTCTTGCCGGCACCTGTCGGACCGACAATTGCGATCTTCTGTCCCGGTTTTGCCTTGGCTGAAAAATCATGAATAATGATCTTGTCTGTGTCTTCATAGCCGAATTTGACATGCTCAAAATCCACATAACCTTCTGCTTTGCCAAGCTTCTCTGTTTTATCGCTTTCATCGGACATTTCCTCTGCCCCAAGGAAAGCAAATACACGCTCACCGGCTGCTGCCGCAGACTGCAGGGACTGAGTTGCCTGTGCGATCTGCGCAAGGGGCTGAGTAAACAAACGGATATACATCATAAATGCAACAATGATTTCAAATCCGATATAGCCTTTCATTGTCAGCACAGCACCCATCACGCAGACAGCCACATAACCAAAATTGCCGATAAAGGCCATCAAAGGCTGCATCAGACCGGAAAGGCTCTGTGCCTTAAAAGCGCTGTCTCTCAGGTTATTATTCAGTTCATCAAAAACTTTTTTGGCATTTTTTTCACCGTTATAGGCTTTGACAACTGTATGTCCGGAATAAATCTCTTCAATATGACCATTTAATGCACCGAGATTGGCCTGCTGCCTTGAGAAATATTTCTGTGAATGACTTGTGATCAGTGACATCAGTCCGAAACCGATCATAGTTGCGATCACTGCTGTCAGCGTCATGATCACATTGGTCTTAAACATCATGATTAAAGACCCAAAGAACAAGGCTACCGCTGACACCAGGTTGCCGATACTCTGGTTCATAGACTGAGAAATCATATCCACATCATTGGTGACTCTTGAAAGCACATCACCTGTAGATGTCTTATTGTAATAGGCCATCGGCAGACGATTGATCTTGACCGAAATATCGCTTCGCAGCTGCTTTGTCACATTTTGTGTGACCGTGGCCATAATGAACTGCTGTCCAAAAGACAAAATTGCACTGCCCACATAAAAAGCCACCAATGTCAGACCGATGGACTTGACACGTTCCATATCAATACCTGTCGCTATGCCCTCTGTAATCACCTTTGTCAGATCTGACAATTTATCCGGACCGAGGATTGTCAGAATCGTACCGGCCACGGCACAGATCAGAGCAACAACGATCACTGCCAGATAACGTTTACAATAACGGATGATCTTCATCCATGTTCCTTTAAAATCTTTTGATTTCTCTGCAGGACGTCTGCCCATGCCAGGGCCCCGCATCCCACCTCTGTTATTTCTATTTTCCATTATGCCAGTTCCTCCTTTGAAAGCTGAGAGAAAGCAATCTGACGATAAACTTCACAATTCTTCATCAGTTCATCATGGGTACCCATTCCTGCGATCCTGCCTTCATCCAGAACAATGATCTTGTCTGCATCGCGGATAGTGCCGATTCTCTGTGCAACGATCAATCGGGTTGTATCACCGCACTTTTCATCCAGTGCCTTTCTTAATATTCGGTCGGTCTTATAATCCAGTGCCGAGAAGGAATCATCGAAGATCATAATCTCCGGATGACGGCAAATAGCTCTGGCAATAGACAGACGTTGTTTCTGACCGCCGGAGAGATTCGAACCGCCCTGGGCTACAAAACCATCATAGGTATCCGGCAGTTTCTCTACAAATTCATCCGCCTGAGCTGTATGGACAGCATCGATAATGTCTTCTCTGTCCGCAGGCTTGCCGCCGTTTTCACCATAAGCCACATTGCCTGCAACCGTGCCGGAGAAGAGAATCGCCTTCTGGGATACATAACCGATTCTGTTTCTCAATGCTTCCTGGGTATATTCTTTCACATTCATGCCGTCAACCAGCACTTCACCTTCCGTTGTATCATAAAATCTCGGAATCAGGTTGATAACCGTACTCTTACCACAGCCGGTAGAACCGATGAAAGCCACCGTATCTCCCTTATGAGCTGTAAATGTAATGTCTTCCAGCACATTCTTCTCTGCATCTGGATATTTGAAGCTGACATGACGAAACTCTACTTCACCGGTCATACCCGCCTTGGCTTCTGTCTTCGCACCATCCTCAATGGCCGGTTCTGTATCCAGTACCTCATTGATACGCTTTGCAGCAACGGATGCACGGGGTACCAGCACAAAGATCATAACCAGCATCATGAAAGCCATCACAACCTGCATCGCATACTGTGAAAAGACAATCATATCCGAGAATAATGTCAGCTTATCCTGCATACCCGCATCATTGATCAGATAAGCACCTACCCAGTAAACCGCCAGTGTCAGACCATTCATGACAAGCATGATACCCGGCATCAGAATCGTCATGGTTCTGTTGGCAAAAAGCTGTGTACGCTTCAGTTCATCATTGGCCTTTTCAAACTTGGTTTCCTGATAATCCTCCGCATTATAGGCACGGACAACACGAAGCCCTGTCAGATTCTCACGCGTCACCCGGTTGATGTTATCTGTCAGAATCTGCAGCTTTCTGAACTTCGGCATTGCCACCATAACACAGGTTCCGACAATACACAGCAGTATAATAACTGCGATGCCTGTTGTCGCCGTCCACTGCCAGCTCTTTCCGGCAATCTTACAGATGGCCCACACAGCTGTCACCGGTGCCTTCAGAAAAACTTCCAATCCCAGCACCAATACCATCTGAACCTGGGTAATATCATTGGTTGAACGTGTGATCAGACTGGATGTTGAAAAACGTCCGATCTCTTCCATTGAAAATGACTGCACTCTGTTAAATACCTGTCCTCGCAGGTTGGCAGAAAAATTTGCTGAAATCTTTGCCGCGCAGACAGCAATACAGGCTGCCGTCAAAAGTGAGCCCACCGCACAGAGCAGCATCTTGCCTCCCGCTGCAAGTATATCTGCCATGGCACTTCCCTCTGTCTGAACAAGCACTGTCATGTCGGACATATAATCCGGCATGGTCAGGTTCAGATAAACCTGTGCCAGAATCAAAAGAAAGGCAAGTCCAGCCAGTGCCATATCTTTCTTTGTCAATTTCTTTAATAATTTGATCATTACTGCACTTCTCCTTTGATGTCATTGCATATTTCTGTTAAAATGTATTCATTATCAGCACTCATCCAACCAGAGTGCCAGATTTAAATGAATAAAAATACTTCAGTGCTGCTGAAGTATTTTATCCCCATAAACTGTTTGATATTAAACTGTTTATTTTTAAACTATTATAGTACGAATAAAGAATATGTCAAGGCTTTTTATATTTTTTTTAGATTTTTTCTTTTCCGGATTATACAGATGCCTCATCAATCATTCTCTCCATATTCGCCATTGCATGCTTTAATACTTTATTGAAAATCGCTCTATCCTCTGCCTGAATACCGGACATGATCTGCTGATGCATATCATCCCATATAGCATTGATGCGCCTCACCAGCTCTTTTGCCTCCTCTGACAATATATAATGCATATAACGCCTGTCCTTCTTATCTGGCATGCTCTCCAGATAATGCATGGTACACAGATGTTCCAGGGTCTTTGAAATCTGCCCTTTATTCAAATCAAGATAACGATGAATATCTGCTGCCGTATTCCGCTCACCGGACATAGCCAGAAAACGCAGAATCTCGATTTCCACCCGCTTCACATCATATTCCCGAATGATGCCGTCCATCTTCTTGTTCATTAGCTGTTTGAACTGTCTGCCGCGGCGCATCATGTTTAACTGTTCTTCCATAATACTTCCCCTCTGTCTGATTTTCACTTAGTGAACTACCCATTGTCTAAAGCCAATGGGCTTCCTGCTTCGCAGACCTCGTAACCTACTATCTCCACAGGCGTTAATTCGGGCAGTCCCTGCCCTATATTGTTATTTTTATGCTATTTGTCTTAATCCTTCTTCCAGTATATTTTTTGCTGCGTTGATATCCCTGTCATGATTTGTTCCACAGACAGGACATGTCCATTCCCTTACTGATAGATTTTTTGTCTCTGTATTTTGGTATCCACAGACTGAACACAGCTGACTACTGGCATAGAATCTATCTATTTTGACATATTTCCTGCCATTCCACTTTGCCTTATATTCTAACTGTCTTGTCAGCTCATACCATGATACATCACTTATAGACTTTGCCAAACGGTGATTTTTTACCATGTTTTTTATCTGCAAATCTTCCGAAACTATCACTTGGTTTTCGCTGATAATCTCATGGGACATCTTGTGCAGATAATCTTTTCTGGTATTTGTTATTTTTTCATGGCATAATGCTATCTTTTTCTTTGTTTTGTAGTAATTTTGACTTCTTTTCTCTTTATGGGCTAACTGCCTTTGCAGTTTCACCAGTTTCTTTTCGTATTTTCTGATGATTTTTGGATTTTCGTATTTCTTTCCAGCAGAAGTAATACATAACTCCTTAATACCTAAATCTATTCCTGTATTTTGATTTATATGTGGCAGTTCCACGTGTTCTGTTTCCACTAAAATTGATACATAATATTTTCCACTCGGAACTTGTGATATCGTTGCCGATTTTATCTGTCCGATAAAATTTCTATGCAGTTTTGCTTTTATTCCTTTTAATTTAGGCAGTTTTACTCTATTGCACCCGAAATCTACTGTTATATTGCCATTCGTAAAATTTGTTGTATATGACTTATGATTATCGTGTTTACTCTTAAACTTCGGATAACCTGCGTGTTCCTTGAAAAACTTCTGGTATGCAGCATCCATGTTGTAAATCGCATTTGTCAGAGCAAATTTATCCACTTCTTTCAGCCATTCATATTCTTTCTTTAATTGTCTGTTGCAGTAATTGTTACAGTCAGTTTTACTAACTGATTTTTTCTCTTTCTCATATACTTCTTTCCGGTATGCCAGTGTCTGATTATATACAAAACGGCAACAGCCAAATGTTTTTGCAATTTGTATTTTCTGCTCATTATTAGGATATATTCTGTATTTATATGCCTTTAACATCCACTGTCACCCTCTTTCTCAACCTTGATTTTCTATATATCTTTTCAGCATTTCTTCCGATACATTTCCTACACTACATGCAAAATATCCATCTGTCCAAAAGGTATGTTCTTTCCAAAATTGTTTTCGTAAATATTGGGGATATCTTTTCCATATATGGTATGTTGTATAGCTCTTCATCAGGTTTACAATCTTACTAATAGACATTGTCGGTTCTGTCTCTATCATGTAATGAATATGGTCTTTATCTGTTTCCATATATCTGATAATAACACTGTGCCTTTGACATATCTCATATGAAAACTGCTTTATATCATCTGATATCTGTCTCGAAACCAGTAATTTCTTCCTATATTTGCAGACGAAAATAATGTGATATTGTAATAGGTATTTGTGTCTGTTTTTAGATTTCCATGTTCCCATGCCATGAGTATACAATAATTTCTGATTTTTAGCTACCTTAACCCACCGTCTAAAGCCAGTGGGATTGCGGTAGCCTTATTTCAAAATACACTCATCGTCTGATCTGTATTAAAAGGCGGTGAGTATTTATGATCTGTTATATTATACACCGTTTCCGGTGGTTTTTTCAAACTTTTGTCGGGAGAATTTTTAATCTGACAGATACGCTGTGACAATATCTTTGTCAACCTGCGCCCCAATGACATCATAAACCGGCTGTGCAGCCTCGCGAATCTGTTGATGCAGCTCATCACTGAGAGTAATAATCTCTGTACCGCTTTCTTCGATAACTTTCATTTTCTCTTCAATTCGCTCATCCGAAGCTTGTCTTGCTTTGATTTTTGCCGTCTGGGCAGCTTCATTAATGATAGTCTTGGTCTCCTCCGGCAGTTCCTGATAAAAATCATCATTGACAATCAGAGAAATCAGATGGGGCAGATGATTCGTTTCCACTATATATTTCTGCTGCTCATATAAACGGTTTGACACAATAACTTCATAAGGATTCTCCTCGGCATCAATCGTTCCCTGCTACAGTCCGATATACACCTCACTGAAGGTCATCGGTGTCGGCGACGCTTTCAGCGCTTTCCAGAAGTCAATGTGAAAGCTGTTCTCCATGGTTCTTATCTTCTGTCCTTTAAAATCCGATAAGGACTGAATTTTTTTATTCATCGACATGACGCGGAATCCCTGATCTGCGTATCCCAGGAGATGAAATCCGCCTTTTTCATAGACTTTTTCAATCAGACTATAAAATTTTTCATCATCTACTTTTTCCCGGACCTCCTCAATTGTATCAAACCGGCAACGCTGCACCTCTTCATCACGATTGCTCAAAGAACTTTGGCTGCTGCCGCAGGCTGTCAAAATTCCCATCATTCCCAAAATCAAGGCAATTGCTGTCCATAATTTCTTCCTTGTATCCTATCAAAAATCTCTATTGTCCTGTTTCTAAAAAAGCAACGCCCTTCTTTATAAATTCACGTAACTGTTGATTCGCTGTGAAGCAGACTTACAGACTCTTGTGAAGCAGATTTAATACAGTATTCAGGTCGTTCACACCCATCTGTCCCGGAGCAGAGGCTTTGCCTGCTGCACCAAATGTCAGTGCAGAACCGAATACTTCACCGCAAAGACGGCTGATTACACCTGTACCTGCCATAGACATCGTAATGATCGGTCTGTCCGCATACAGTCTGTTCATCTCTTCTGTTGCAGAAAGCAGTGTAAGTACATCCAGTTTGCTCTGAGGCATCACCGCAATCTTTGGAATGTCTGCGCCAAGATCCTGCATTTTGCGAAGACGGCCAACGATATCATCCTTATCCGGTGTCTTGTCAAAATCATGGTTGGAAGCAACAACTTTGACGCCGCAGGCATGGGCTGCTTCAATAATCTCTTTCACCACTTTATCCCCTGTAAAGGCTTCCACATCCACCAGGTCTACATTGCCTGTCGCTGCGATTTCCTTGTTCAGTTTTGCATAATCTGCTGCTTCAATGGCCTTTTCGCCGCCCTCTTTGGATGTACGGAAAGTAAAAAGAATCGGTGTATCTTTTAAAACCTGGCGAAGGTCTGTCAGCACATCCTTCACTTTTTCAATATCAAAAACATTTTCAAACCAGTCTACACGCCACTCAACAACATCTACCGGAATATTTTCAAATGTTTTGGCTTCATTGATAATGTCTTCTTTTGTCACACCGACGATTGGCACACAGATTTTCGGAATACCTTCGCCGATTTTAATATTTCTAACTTCTACTGCTTTCATACTCTCAGACTCCTCTTTTTTATTGTTCTGTCTTCGCTAAAAGACTTCCGTATCTCACATTGACAAAAACTGCCAGCAACACGCCGATAACGGTAATAACAATGTTCATCATGATCACCTGCATGGATGACATTTTCGCTGCCGCACTTAAAATTGTATAGTTGCGCAGACTGGATGCGATCATGACCAGACTGGTAATGGTCCCCTTGATATTCGGGAACAGATCATTCACTGTTGCTGCTGCCATCTGAAGGACACCGCCTGCTGCTGCATAACCGATCACAAATGCTCCCACGAAGCAAATCATCGGTGTTTTCACCAGGTAAACCAGAACCAACATGGCAACGGAAATTACCGGATAGATCACCAAGAAACGGACCTGTTTGAACTTTGTGATGAGTAAGCTTGTTACCACCAACGCCACCATGGTTCCCGCTGAATAATATGTCTGCATCATGGAAACCGACGCTGATGGAATACCGGCGATTTCTTTACCAAATGTCTGTGCACAGTTGAGCCACAGCTGGAAAGTCGCTGTACTTGTAAAACCAATCAGAATCAGTGCAATACTTTCCACCGAGAAATTGGCATTTTTCAGACTGCTGATAAAAGACTCGGATTTGGCTGCCGCATTGCCTGCAGGCATCGGTGCAAAGATGGCCAGTACACCCAGAATACCGATGGCAATACCGCCAAGGACTGCTGCCACATAGGCCACCTGAATATTCTGTGAAAATGCGATGCCTATAAAAAAGATAACATAGGATGCTGCACCAATCAACACTGAAATTCTTCTTCCCAGCTTATCAGACAAAGGCCCTGCAAAAGGAAGGGAAACCAGTCGTCCAAACCCCAATGCTGCTGTAACAGCCGTAACTGTCATGACATCACCAACGCCCCACTGGGCAGCCAGCATTTCTTTGACAACCTGCAGAATTATCGAAGGTACAGAAGAAGGTTAAAATTAGATCAACTGTCTTCATGATTCAATTTTGGCTTTAAACTAATTGCTTTAAGCTATTTGCCTGTTTTTATAAGCAATGGTTCCTTCTGCCAGGCATACAGCGGCGAGGATGATGTTGATGGCAAATACAGGTTGCCAGATGTTATAGATGTCTTTGACCATGTTTGTCATAATCAGGAATACTGGCATGGCATCGACGATAAGGGCCATAAAGCCGCCGAAAAATATTCTTATTATCACCGGCAGGCCCCAGCATGCTGCAGAGATGATGACGGCTCCAAATGAACTGTTCTGATGGGCAGATACACACAGGGTAATAGCACACAATGATAATAAGGCTTCCAATGCAAGCATGAGTAAGACTGCCAGATATTTTGAAAACATCACCGACTGATGCCTGATGCTTTCAGACAGTACAAGTCCTGCGATGTTATTGAATCCATTTAACCCATACACAACCTGACATAAGGCCAGGTTTATCACCGCAAACCACAGAAAGATAGAAATTGTAAACGTCAAAGCAGCGGCTATTTTTGCCATGACATCCTTTCTTCTTCCCTCTTCTGTGCTGAAAATCAGCGGCAGCATTTTCGTCTGGCTCTCCTCTGCAAAAATAGTTGACACACTGCAAATAACCAGTATACTTCCCAATATCAGGCCAAACTGCAGCATTTCAACAAATATTTTCCAGCCTGTTGTGTAAGTCAGATAAGGTGTTATCCCCAGTTTTTCACAGTTTTCCCCCAGTTCTGTTTCCGCAATCATATATCTTTCTGTTGGAGTAATGCCGTTTTCCCATGCCCCATTGGTAAAATATCGTGTCACAAAATCATTTAAAAAGTTCCCGTCTCTCCATCCCGGCATATTTTCTTCCAACTTGGATGGCAGACCATATTTTTCAACAATTTGATGAACCTTTTCATCTGTCAGCTCGCCTTCAAATTCTTTCGTGATTTTCTTGTTCATCTTCACAGCCTCATAACCGGAATAAACGCTTCCATCCACTGCAGCTATTTCCCCTCCTACTTCTGCAAACCAAAAATAAGCCAACAACAATGCGGTAGCGGCAAATAGTCCGATTCTAAATATTTTGTTGTGATAGAGTTTGTACAATTCCATTCTATAAAGCCGCATTTTACGTTTCCTCCGCTGACTGTGTTTCATAAAGATAGGCATCTTCAAGAGTCCCCTCCAGAAGTTCTGCCTCCCGCATGGGCTGTTTTTCTGAAATCACTCTTAATTCGATATTTTCACCATTGCTTCTCATATTGCTTACAACAAAACGCTGCCCAAGGCACTCGGCTTCTTTTTCCGAAACAATGCATTTCCAAACGTGGCCTTTCACTTTCTCTGTTAGCTCTGCCTCTGTTCCTTCCTGAATGAGTTCTCCGTTTTTCATGATTAAAATGCGGTCTGCAATATACTCTATATCCGACACAATATGAGTAGACAGCAAAACAATTCTGTCTTTGCCTAAGGAACTGATGATATTGCGAAAACGCACTCTCTCCTTCGGGTCAAGCCCTGCTGTAGGCTCATCCAAAACCAGAATTTCGGGATTATTTAAAAGTGTCTGGGCAATGCCGATTCTTCGAAGCATCCCTCCGGAAAAAGTTTTCAGCTTTTTCCTGCGCACATTTTTCAATTCTACCATAGTCAGAAGTTCTTCAATCCGCTTTTCTGCATCATCTTTTGGCAATGCTTTTAAAGCCGCCATATACCAGAGAAAACGCTCCGCAGTAAAATCAGGATAAAATCCAAAATCCTGCGGCAAATAGCCCAAGAGTTTTCGATATTCTGCTCCCATACCGGAAATTTCAAGATTATCACAGCAAATCTTTCCCTCCGTTGGCTGCATAACACCGCAAATCAATCGCATCAATGTTGTCTTTCCTGCCCCATTTTCTCCCAACAGACCATATACCCCATTTGTAAACGTATAATTCATCCTTCGAACCGCTTCTTTATCTCTGTATTTCTTCCGTACATCCACCAGTTTCAACTCATGCATAATATATCCCCCTTTTCTATCCTTTTAAATACCGTTTTCACCTGAATCACAAATAAAATTATCGACACAATCCAAGCCGCTGCCCATATCCACATGGCCGCCAGAGTCATGACTCTCGGAATGGTTCCGATGATGCCATAGCCTATAGATAAAAAAACACCGCTGATACCAAATAGAAATGAATGCTTTCTTCCTGCCTCCATTGACAAAATTCCCAAAGCCATTATCCCCGACACCAGGTAAGGCGTCAGAATATAAAGCCCCACCTGCAATAATCCAACACACCAGAATCCATTCAAATAACCTGCCATCAAAAACAGCACCACAACATTGACCATCCCGGACATTACCATCCATGCAGCCACACATTGCTTTGTATTAAAATAGCAGCTTGCTCCCAACTCTGCCATTTTTCCAAAAAACATCTTATCAATCACACCAATGGATGTGATGCTTAAAATTCCTGCTCCCGCCATGCACACGGTGATAATTTCATTCTGACTCACTCCGATATATTGCAGCACCGCAATAAAAATAATACCCAGACAGATAAGGCCGCCATAAATATAGAAAAACAGTTTATCCATATACTGAAATTGCTGAAGCAGAATATTTTTGATGGACATCCTCATCTCAATTCTCCGCTTATTGATTTTCTGCTTCTCCATCTCCATCATCATTGCCTGATGAGTTTTTTGCTTTCTAGCTTCATCAATATGTACCTGCGCATTCGCTCTTACAAAAAGATTTTTTATTTCACTATCTCCCATCGTCATGCTCCCCCTCCATCATCCTTTTCAACTGACTGATACCTAATCGAAACCGTGACTTTGCCGTGGACACACTGCATCCCATCATATCGGCAATATCTTTAAACTTCATTTCTTCATACATCCGCAGAACAACTACTTCCCTGATATCCGGCGAAAGCGCCTTTAAAAGATTCTGCAAATAAATGATATCTTCTGTTTCCGTTATCTGATTTCCCGGTTTCGGCAACTTATCAAACACTTCCCATTCAACTGATGATTCTATATCTTTCTTATCCCGAAAATAATTGAAACATAGGTTTCTTGCAATCGTCAGAAGATAGCCCCTGAGATTCTGGTGATGATAAGAAGTTCCATACTTGATAAATTTCAAAAAACTTTCCTGCGTAATATCATAAGCATCCTCCTCATATTGAACCATATAAAGACAAAAACGATAAATATCTGCATAATATCGCTCAATAATCAGGCCTGCTGCTTCCTTATCTCCATTATGCAATTTTTGTACTAATTCGCTGTCTTCCATAGTGTTTTCTCCTAACCAAATTCCCGTACCTATTATATAACCATTATAAAACAGAAAAAGTTCACTGTGAGCAAAAAAACAGACAGCTAAATTCATAACTGCCTGCTAAAAATATTTTCCTTTTTCTGCCTCACCCATGTAAGCTCATCCATTCATCCATAAAATCCCTTATTTCCTCATCATTTTGCTATGCACATGCTCTCGTCTATCCACTCATGAATATCTTGCTCCGTAACTTTCATTAATCGTGCAATTCTACTAATATCCATACCATCTTCAACCAACAACATTGCTGTTTCCTTCCTGGCTTTTAACTCGCCACTTTTCTCACCTTCATAATAAATCTGTTCCATTTCCTGACACATAAATTCAACCCCTTTCTGAGTTTCTTTCAACTCATATACTCGGTCTGCAAGAATTCTGCTATACATATCTTCTGCCTTTTTGCAATGGAAATCATGCATTAACCGACCAAGTTCCGTATCTTCCTGAATTTTCGAATTAACATATATAATATGTGTTCCATCACCGAAAAATCCATCAACTTCCAGAATCACTCTCTCTACATGATATATGGCCAATCCATACCCTAATATATCATTTCTCGTAATAAATATAACATAGTTCTCCGTCAATTCATCAAAATCCTGTCCTGGATTAAGCATATTCATGTCCATTAACCCACTGTTATATCTTGCCCGATTAGGTGAAGCCCCTTCATTCTCCTGCTGAATTTCAATATTAAAATACTGCCCATCCGCATCTCTGGCAACACAATCCATGACAGCAGAACGCCCTTGAAGATTCTTGTAATCTTTTTGAATAATATGTTCTGCAATAAATAATTTGTGATTTTGCAATATAATCTGCAAAACATATTCCAGACATTCTTTCTTCTTAAATACATTTCTCATGAAAATATCACTCATAAGTGTAAAATTATCAATAATATTCTTGTATCTTTCGTAACGTGCTTTCAGCTCCCCTTCTGAAATGGTTCCTCCAGCAAACACGTCAATAATTCCCCCATTCATTATTCTTTTTCTTTATTCTCTTCCGTTTTCCCCTTTATATTGCTATTATATGCAATCCGATTACAAAAAGCAATGCACATTCATCGACAAAAAACGACGCTGATTCTACAACGCCGTTCCTCTTTTCGGAATAAAAAATTTGGTCATATCTGTTTTCTCTAATTCCAACAATCGTACCTTTTTATCAATTCCGCCTGCATATCCCGTCAAGCTGCCATTTGCACCGACCACACGGTGACATGGAATGATAATAGAGACTTCGTTATGCCCTACTGCACCGCCGACTGCCTGTGCAGACATATGATCCATGCCATGTTTTTCAGCCAGTTGTCCGGCAATCTCTCCGTATGTCGTTGTCTGACCATACGGGATCTGCAGCAAAATCTGCCACACTTCCTGTCTGAATGCAGAGCCGATTAGATGCAGAGGCGGTGTAAAATTCGGTTCTTCGCCGGAAAAATACACATCCAGCCACCTTTTGGACTCTGCAAGAATCGGTGTTTCCCGCACAATATGTTCATCCGGAAGTATGTTGGCAAAGTATTTCTGCCCAACAAACCACAATCCTGTCAGACCGATTTCATCAGCAGCCAACAGGATATCCCCCATTGGTGACTGATATTGACATGTATATACCATCATTTTCCTCCATCTTACTTCTTCTGTGTCTTCGGTTTATAATCTCTCATTCCCGAAATAGCTCCGCCTGCCACTGCCCACAAATACAGACTGGCCACACTGCAGTAAGGACTAAACCGCCTGCGATACTTTTCAAACAACTTCCGGTCAATCTTGCGGTGATGATAAACCATACGAAGTCCACGCTGGATAGCCAGATCATCATAGCTGAATATATCCGGCCGCTGCAGACAGAAAAGTAAGATCATCTCCGCTGTCCATACACCAATTCCTTTCAGAGAAGCCAGTTCTTTGATGGCCGCCTCGTCCGACATCTGAGCGACTTTTTCCAGATCAAAGACGCCCTCATGAACCTTTCTGGCAAAGTCCGTAATATATTCTGCCTTACGAAAGGTCATCCCCAAAGACTGCAGCTTGGAAATGTCCGCTGAAAGAATAGTTACAGCATTCACTTCTCCCAAAGTCTCCTTCATCCGCTGCCAGATGGTTGCCTGTGCTTTCGTAGAAATCTGCTGACCGATAATATGATGAACCACTGCAGAAAACAAATCTGTATCCACTTCTCTTTCTATCATCCCTATCTGATCAATGACTTCTGACAGCTTTTTGTCTTTATTTCGAAGATAAGTTATCTCATTTTCACCATATTCAAAATACATCCTTCATCTCCCATCCACACATTCTGCACAGGCCCTCTTCAATTTCTTCATCCAGATTATTCCTTTCATCCATGGCCCTGCATTACACGCTTTGCAGTTCTAACTACCCCCTATCATACCATGAAATATTCCCTTTTACAAGCGAAAAAGCAAACAGTTGTTCTTTTTAGTTTCAAAGGCAACTATTTGCTTCTGCAAAACACTATAAAAATCTATTATGCTGTCATCAAAAATACGTTCTATTTATTCATCTGCACTTCTCAGCTTATGGATCATTTCCTCGCAGATCTCAAGTGCACTCTTGCCGTCAGTCTGAACAACGATATCCGCTGCTGCTTCATACTTTGCTCTTCTTGCTTCCATCAAATCCGCAATATACTCTACATTCTTGTGACCATTCAAAAGCGGACGTTCGTCACTGTCCTTCACGCGGTCAAGAATGGTCTGCGGGTCTGCTTTCAAAAGAACAACCTTGCCGTTCTTCTTCATCTCAGCCACGTTGCGTTCACGCATAGCCACACCGCCGCCACAGGAAATAATGACATTCTGCTTGGACTGCATGTCAATCAACAACTGTGTCTCAAGGTTGCGGAAGTATTCCTCTCCATAAGTCTCAAAAATTTCCGAAATGCTCATGCCCTGCTGTTCGGCGATCACCTGATCCATCTCAACCACATCCATGGCCAGTGCATCTCTCAAAAACGCAGAGATCGTACTCTTTCCTGCTCCCATGAAACCAATCAGCACAATATTGTAATCGAAGAGTTTCTTTCCCTGAATCTTCTTGCTGTTGTAGAGAACTCGCGCATAAATATCAGCAATCTCTTCCTGATACACATTACCTTTCAATTCTATGTCCAGTGCCTCTTTCTGTCTGCTCTCCTGCTCCGGCTGAAGAATCTGCATCTGATTCTTCTCCTTCAATGCCATAATCTTCTCAACCACATCGAATCGTTTCATCAATATATCTGCAAGCTGAGTATCACAGGATAAAAGTTCCTGCCGCAATAAATCCAGTTCCTTCATGTTCCGCTCTCCTTGTTTCTGTAGTTTAACGCTTTAAGTTATTACATTGTACCATAAATTTACAACTAAAGAAACCTGTAATTTCATTTATTTATTTTATTGGTTATCCTGCGCAGTTTTCATACGAACTACAACATTCACAATCATCATCTGAATTTTTCTTTCCAAAAACAGAACCCGCTTTTGCGGGTCCTGATAAAAGATTCATATGTTATGCTTCATCAATGGCTTTGCCGATATCATGACGCATATATTTGTTGTCAAATTCAATCCATTCGGTTGCTTTATAGGCATTAGCTCTTGCTTCTTTCAGCGTTGTGCCTTTAGCTGTGACACCAAGTACACGTCCACCGTTTGTCACAATGCCTTTTTCATTGCGCTTTGTGCCTGCATGGAAACAATAGTAACCTTCATCCGCATGAAATTTCTCAAAACCTGTGATCGGATAACCTTTTTCGTAGGAAACCGGATAACCATCAGAAGCCAGGACAACACAAACTGCCGCATTGTCTTCAAATTCCAGATGCTTTTCAGCCAGTTTGCCGTCGATGCATGCCTCAAACATTTCCACCAGATCTGTCTTCATTCTCGGAAGTACAACCTGTGTTTCAGGATCACCGAATCTGGCATTATATTCCAGCACCTTCGGACCGTCTTCTGTCAGCATCAAACCAACAAAAAGGATGCCCACAAAATCTCTGCCTTCTGCTTTCATCGCTGCCATCGTAGGCTTGAAAATATGCTCCATACAGAAAGCATTCACTTCTTCTGTATAGAAAGGACTTGGGGAAAATGTACCCATACCGCCTGTATTTAAGCCCTGATCGCCATCTTTTGCACGTTTATGATCCTGAGCAGATGTCATCGGTACAATATTGGTTCCGTCACAGAAGCAAAGGGCCGACACCTCACGTCCTGTCATAAACTCTTCCACAACCATCTGATTGCCAGCTGAACCGAATTTCTTGTCTTCCATGATCTCTTTAACACCGGCGCGGGCTTCTTCAAGATTCTGGCAGATAAGAACACCTTTGCCCAGGGCCAGACCATCAGCCTTTAATACGATTGGCATCTTGGCCGTTTCAAGATAATCAAGGGCTGCCTGCGGATCCGTGAAATTCTCATAAGCAGCAGTCGGAATACCATATTTTTTCATCAGATCTTTGGAAAAGGCTTTGGAGCCCTCGATAATGGCTGCATTCTTACGCGGTCCGAATACTCTCAGTCCTTCTGCCTCAAAAGCATCCACAATACCGCCCACCAGCGGATCATCCATGCCGATCACCGTCAGATCAATGGCTTTTTCCTTTGCAAAGGCAACCAGCTTATCAAATTCCATGGCACCGATCGGTACACATTCTGCAACTTCTTCAATACCGGCATTGCCCGGTGCACAGTAAACTTTATCTACAAGAGGACTTTCTGCGACCTTCCATGCGATGGCATGCTCTCTTCCACCGCCGCCAACGATTAATACTTTCATTCTGCTCATCCTTTCTTTCATATATAACTC
>OLSL01001638.1_pt1 | contig 20054 bp, 19 predicted proteins | sample 1672511 | NCBI WGS metagenome assembly OLSL01 (sample SAMEA3136694, study PRJEB25190) | human gut metagenome | biome: human gut; feature: human-associated habitat; material: faeces | place: Austria | collected 2013
CGTTACGCAGGTGGTTGAGGCTCTGGATGACGATACTGTTTTCCGTAGGGGTAAGAAATATCTTTAATTTCCGCTTTCTCATTTGACACTCCTCCTTTGTGCTTCTATTATATATGTAAGGAAATAGTGCCGCAAATGTGCGATTTTCAATTAGGTAGAAGCTGGATGGCAAAGGTATGTATCCACATTTACCTTTAGCTTTTTCAGTGCGGCAAGGATTTTTTCATACTCTTTACGGCGCGGAACGCGGATTTCCCTTTCCCAGCCAGAATAAGACGTTTGGCCTATTCCAATTACCTCAGCCATTTGCATTTGAGTTAGGGAAAGTTCCTGCCGTACCTTTTTCAAAAGAGAGGAATACGGGTAATCTACAAAGGCGGTATATTCGTCCAGAAGCCTGTTACGGTCAATCCCCAGCGCATTTGCAAGCGCCACCGCTGTCTTGTACTTGATGGGGTGCCGGTCATTCTCGTACAGAACCAGCGTCGCGGGCACAATGCCCACCTTTTCCGCCAGTTCTCGTGTGGAAAGGCCCTGGAATGTCCGGTGATACTTCAAATATTGGCCTGGTGTGGTGCATTTTTCATCGGTTTTGTAGTCAAAGGTCAAATGAATCATGATTTTGCCTTTAGAATAGAGGTAAATCCCTGTGTGATTGAGATTACTATCGGTAACCTTATTATATATATTGAATTTTTAAAAGTAAACCGTATTGTGTTAATTTTTTTAACATCTTTTTAATATGCGAAAATTTAATAAAAAGCGCAGGGATTATCCCTGCGCTTTGCTGATCAAAATTTGCGTAATACAGGTACACCTGAAATTACAGTATGAGATTATTATATCAGCTGTTTTATGCTTTGATTTTACTGCGTTATTTTTATTATCTTTTTAGGACATTTTTCCTCGCATTTACCGCATCCCGTGCAGAGTAAAAAATCTATGCTTGCAACATTGTCGGTAACTTTGATTGCTCCGAATTCGCAGGTTTTTTCGCAGATTTTGCAGCCAAGGCAGCCGGAGGCGCATTTTTGCCGTGTTACGGCGCCTTTGTCATGATTAGAGCACTGGACGTAAATTTTGGCGTTTGCCGGAATAATGTCTATTACGTGCTTTGGACAGGCGTCAACACACAGTCCGCATCCGACGCACGTTTTTTTATCGACTACTGCTACGCCGTCGTTTATGCTGATTGCACCGTGGGGGCAGACAGACGCACACGTCCCGAATCCCAAACAGCCGTAGCGGCAGTCCATAAACCCGTCAAGCAGACGTGCCGCTGCCGCACAGTCTGTCATACCGTAATACTCATATTTTTTATTTGCAATCGAGTTTCCGCCGCTGCATCTGATATGCGCCACCTTGCGCTCTACCTGAACCGTTTTTCCGCCGGTGATTGCCGAAATTTTTTCTAATGTCTCGCCGTTGCAGCTCGGACAGCGGTTGATCGGTTCACCGCCGTTTACAATCGCATCTGCATAGTTGGCACAGCCTGCAAATCCGCATCCTCCGCAATTGGCTCCGGGGAGCAGTTCAAGTATTTGGGTCTTGCGTTCATCTTCTTTTACGAAAAACACTTTTGACGCAAAGCCGAGCGCCGCACCCAGCAGCAGCCCGATGGCGGCAAGGCAGGCAGCGGCAATCAGAATTTCTATTATCATTTAAAGCTACCTCCTAAAATTCCATGCCGGAAAAGCCCATAAACGCAAATGACAGCAGTGCCGCCGTAATAAGCGCAATAGGGAAGCCCTGAAACGGTTTAGGGATATCACAATGCTCTATACGTTCGCGAACGCATGCAAATATCCAAATCGCAAGAGTAAAACCGAGAGCACAGAACATTCCGTTTAATATTGAAAATACAAGTCCGTAGTTTTCCGTTATATTTGTTATGGCAATTCCGAGCACGGCGCAGTTGGTTGTGATAAGCGGCAGATAAATTCCAAGAGCGCTGTAAAGCGACGGGATCATTTTTTTGAGTGCTGTTTCCACAAACTGAACAAGCGCCGCAATGACCAGAATAAACGCGATTGTGCGCAGATACTCTAATTTGGCAGGCGCAAGTATCAGATGATAGACAAGCCATGTGATAAATGACGACAGCGTCATGATAAAAGTGACGGCAAGTCCCATGCCGATCGCAGTATCGGTCTTTTTGGATACTCCCAAAAACGGGCAGATACCTAAAAATTTCACAAGACACAGATTTTCAACCAGTATGGCGTTTATAGCTAAAACAAAAACAGAAGCAAGTGAAATTTCCATTATTTCGTACCGCCCTTTCTGTTTTTAAGAAACTGAACAAGTGCTATAAAAAATCCGAGAACTAAAAAACCGCCTGCCGGCAGCGCAAAGATTGAAAGCGGAGCCGTGCCGCCGAACAGCTCAAAGCCGAGCAGTGTTCCGCTGCCGAGAATTTCACGAACCGCAGCCACGCAGCTGAGCGCAATCGTAAACCCGATTCCCATGGTAAGCCCGTCCAGGGCACTGGGCAGAGGCTTGTTTTTGGACGCAAAGCTTTCTGCGCGTGCAAGAATTATACAGTTTACGACAATAAGCGGTATGAACAGTCCGAGAGAATTGGACAGAGCCGGAACAAACGCCTGCATCAGCAGGTCAATCATGGTCACAAAGCCGGCTATAATTACTATGTATGCCGCAATACGTATTTTCTGCGGTATCAGCTTTCTCAGAAGCGATATTACCAGATTGGAGCAAATAAGAACGAATGTTGCAGCAGCGCCCATTCCGAGTGCGTTGAGAAGGGAAGTGGAGGTCGCAAGCGTGGGGCACATACCGAGAAGCTGCACAAATGTCGGATTGTTTTCGATAATACCGTTTTTGAAAAACTCTGCAATATTAATTTTTTCTCTGTCTTTAACGATATCTGATTCGTTGGTTGCTTTAGACATCAGCCCTCACCTCCGTTTATTTGTTCGGCAACTGCCAGAGCGGCGTTAACGCCGCGTAAAAATGCCTTTGACGATTTTGTGGCTCCGCTTATCGTCTGAATCTGATTTTTTTCCGGTTCAGAGCCTACGCCGGCGATATTGCCGCTTTTATCTTTAAACTGCAATAAAAAGGAGTCGCTTTCTATTTTTGTTCCGATGCCTGAGGTTTCTGCCATAGAAACAATTTGAGTATCTGTGATTTTACCTTCATTGTCTATGCCGACGATAGTTTCAATGGCGCCACCGTAGCCCTTGGGACTTACCTTGACGCATGTGCCGATATACTCGCCGCCCAGCTTTGCTCTCCAAACTCCGTCAACTGCAACCTCTTTGCCATCATCCGACATAATGCTGCCGCCGCTGTAATCGTACTGTTCAAATTCGTCTGCCTGGGGCATAACGGATTTTAGCGAAACTGATGTTTTTTCTTCATTTCTGCGCGTTATTTCGGGAGACGTAACAGCGTTTACAAGCGCCACCAGTGCGGCGGTGATTCCTGCGATAAGGCAGAGAGTCAGCGAAAGTCGGATAATCTCATTCTTTTGCTTTTTTGAAGATTCTTGCATATTTACTCTCGCCTCCGAACTTTGTGGGAATTGTATGTTTGTCTATAAACCAGGTTAAGAAATTCATAAGAAGTATGGCAAAGGACACGCCTTCCGGATAACCGCCGAAATATCTTATAAATACAGTCAGCAGACCGCAGCCGATACCGAAAATAATTCTTCCTTTAGGCGTTACCGGACTTGTGGCATAATCGGTTGCCATAAATATAGCACCCAGCATAAGACCGCCGCTGAAAAGATTGTAGGCCATAAACTGAAGTCGTGTAATACCTTCCATATGCGGAAACAGAAAGGTTATAATTGCCACTGTTCCCAGATATGCCGCAGGTATGTGCCATGTTATTATTTTTTTGTACAGGAGATAAAGTCCGCCGATAATCAGAAGTATTGCCGACGTTTCCCCCAAACACCCACCTATTGTGCCTATAAACGCCGAGCTCAGAGGCACATCGTTCAAAATAGACGGATCGCCGTTTTTGAGATAGGCAAGCGGTGTTGCCGATGAAACAACGTCGGTATTTGCAAACAGAGGCAGGGAATTTGCAGTCCTGTTTATGGCGGTTGACGCATCAACCCAATTTGTCATATATGAAGAAAAGGATAAAAACAGGAATATGCGTCCGCAGAGAGCGGGATTTGCAATATTTTTGCCCAGTCCGCCGTACAGCATCTTAACTACAATTATGGCAAATGCAGCACCGATTACGGGAAGGTAAACGGGTGCCGTTACCGGCATATTAAAGCCAAGCAGCATTCCTGTTACAACCGCGGATAGGTCGCTAACAGACTGAGGCTTTTTGAATATAAGGTTATACAAAAACTCAAAAAGTACACAGGATGAAACGCTAACGGCAACAATTACAAGCGCACGGAAAGAAAAGAACAGCACAGCTCCCAAAAGAGCGGGGGTCAGTGCGATGATGACATCGCGCATTACCGACTGTACCGTCTTGCTGCTTTTTATGTGAGGAGACGACGATACATAATACAAGTCGCTCATTTTTTTGTCACCTGCCTTTTTCTTTTTTCAATTACGTTTTGCTTTGCAAGACGCATATACTGAACGAGCGGGATTTTTGCCGGGCATGTGAATGAGCAGCATCCGCATTCTATACAGTCGGCGGCGTTAAGCTTTTCGCATGTATCAAAATCACGCAGCTTTGTGTACATGGCGATATAGTTTGGTGTGAGATTCATGGGACACGCACTGACGCATCCACCGCAACGGATACATGCGGCGTCCTCGTCGCTTTCTACCTCATTCTCGGTAAAGCATAAAAGACCGGATGTTCCTTTTATTACGGGAGCTTCAAGCGAGTACTGCGAAATGCCCATCATCGGTCCGCCCATGACGATTTTCTTTGCTTCCTCTTTAAGACCGCATGCTTCAAGCACGTGTGAAAACGGCGTGCCGAGCCGCACGCTAAGGTTGCAGGGATTTTCCACACCGCTTCCCGCCACCGTTACGATTCTTCTCATAACGGGCATACCCAAAACCACCGCGCGGTATATTGCGGCGGCAGTGTCGACGTTGAAAATAGAGCAGCCGACATTTGAGGGCAGCTTGCCTGACGGCACTGTTCTGTTGCAGACCGCCTTTATCAGCTGCTTTTCACCGCCCTGCGGGTATTTGGCACGTAATACAACAACCCTTATGCCTGTTTTATGTGTCGCCTTATTGAGCACTTTTATTGCTTGCGGCTTATTGGATTCAATTCCTATATATGCGTTTTTCAATCCGAAGATATGCCGCAGTATGTCGATGCCGCCGATAAGCTCGTCGCAATTTTCAAGAATGACGCGGTTGTCGTTTGAAAGATACGGCTCGCATTCCGCTGCGTTTATAATGAGTGTGTCTATATTGTCTTTAAGTGCAGACTGAATTTTAACATGAGTGGGAAAAGACGCCCCTCCCATACCCGTTATACCTGCCTCACGTATTATTGATATGAGTTTTTCTGTGGAAAGCGACTTGTAATCGGCGCACGTTATTTTGAGAGATTCGTGTTCGCTGTCCTCAAAATCGTTTTCCACAACAATGGCGGGAGCGCTGTTCAGTGTAGGGTGCGGCATATAGTCTACTTTTAACACCTTGCCCGACACTGTTGCGTGTATCGGAGCGGATACAAAAGCGTCGGTATCTGCGATTTTCTGTCCGATCCTTACTGTATCACCTGCCTTTACAAGGCTTTCGCATGCTGCACCTATGTGCTGGGAAAGAGGATATATCATTATTTTTGCTGGCGGCAGCGTCTCTATAGCCATTTTGCTTGTCACCTTATTGTACGGGACATGTACGCCGCCCTTAAAGCGGTGTGAAAGCGCCGATTTAACACGGTATTTCATGTCCGGTAGACTAAAGCCTTTTTCAAGCGCCGAAAGAACGAGGATAGCTGCGCTGATTACTGTAAATATTATAAGAAACAAAGGCATGCGAAAAATAATGAGCAGCTTGCGGTACACGGCGACGCTGCCGAATTTATACATGGCTATGTTGATATTAAAGTACAGAATACATAAAACAATAAATACAACAGTCATTACGGCTGCTGAATATAAAATGGAATTCTGACCGTGTTCACGGTAGCTTTCGTCGTGCGAAAACAGCAGAAGAAAACCGAAAAGCATACCGATAAGCGCGACATATAGCAATATTACCATTATAAAAAGCACGTTTGAATATGCCGAGAATTGAGGGATTTCCGTTGAAAAGTACTGAATAACGGAACCCATGTTTTTCATGACGGTGATAAGGCTGCTGTTCTGAACGCCACCGTATTCAGTTATTGGATTGCAAAACGGAATAAATGACATTACAAGTATCGCCGCTGTCATCAGTCGTATGTAAAAGCGCCTGCTTTTCAACTGACCGATTATTTTAGTTTTCACAATTTATCCTCCAAAGGGTTTTTTAACTTTGCCGTAAGGTTAAAAATCGACAATTTTTCATATTATAATATAAAATGCGTATAATTTCAACCGCTATAAAAAAATTAGCGTTATCGATAGTATTATATATGCGCATTATTTTTAAGACAGTCAATACTGTAATTGACTGTCTTATTTATTGCTGAAATAATGACTTGCGGTTGCAGTATTAAATTTTATAAAGACGACGAAAGGACTCGTACTGGGATATGAGAATAATTGTTGCGGGCGCGTGGCGCATATGGTATTCTGTTGCAAGTGAGCTTTCAAAAGAGCGGCATGACATTACGGTTATTGAGCGCAGCGCAGCAGTGTGCGCGGAGGTTTCGGATACGCTTGACGTTTTTGCATAAACGGCAACGCTGCCGCATGTGATGATGTTTTTGTAGCCCTTACGGGTGATGATGACGATAATGTCATCACATCCATTCAATGCAGAATGCATATGACATCAGCATCGACGCTTTGTATTATACCTTTTCCGTATTCTTAATTTTATCAATGTATTTCTGACGCTTTTTGAAATTGTGCTGCTTCTTTTCGTAAATGTGTCTCTTTTTGACGCTGTAGTCCACGCTTTCGGTACGGCAGGCACCGGGGGATTCGGGATTAAGGCGGCAGTATAGGCGCTTATAACAGTGCGTATATTGATGTCGTAATAAGCGTATTTATGCTGCTTTTGGGTACAAATTTCAATCTGTATTTTCTGCTTTTGCTAAAAAAGGCGGACGCAGTTTTCAGAAACGAGGAATTCAGACTTTATATATTGATTGTTGTGGCTTCCACACGCTGATTGCCGTCAATATTACGTATCTTTACGATGTCTTCATTACTGCGCTGCGGTATTCGTTTTTCCAGGTGTCGTCTATAATTACGCCTACCGGCTTTGCCATCGCGGATTTTAATCACTGGCCTCAGTTCAGTAAGGTTCTTCTTGTACCTCTGATGATTGGTTCGTGTTCCGGGAATACGGCGGGTGGTATCAAAGTATCACGTGTTCTTATACTTTTGCGTGCGGGTGTTTTTTCTTTTATATATGCTTATTACGCTTGTCAGCGCACTGGCACTTTCTCTTAAAAATTATGATGCGGAAACAATTTTTACAAGTGCTAAAGCATGTATCTTAAATGTAGGTCCGGGACTGGGTTTTGCGGGACCTGCTGAAATTTTGCATTTTATCAGACGCGTCAAAGCTGTTGCTTTCACTGTGTGTGCTAATGGGAAGACCGGAAATATTTCCGATTCTAATGCTGTTTTCTCCAAATACGTGGAAAAGAAGTTCGCGGTTTTAGATTTAATTTAAAAATCCCGGCATATTTCCGAGATGTTCTTAGCGGAGATTTGAGGGCTATATGTACCCGAAAGGCATTTTACCTTTCGGGTACTGCTTTTCAGGCGGTTTTAGTTGTAGGGCGTGCGAGGACTTCGATGGCGGGCATTCCATTCTGCTCCGGCAGCTGGAATGCATAGTGGATGATAATTGGGTTTCCTGCTGTTCGGGAATACTTTTCCGGCTTCTCGTATACCTCATCCTGCGGATGAACACTCGCAGCAGTTCAGGTGTCAGATTTGGCATCTCCAAGTATTCCTTTGCTTTGTCCATAAATTCCTGAATGCACTTTTCCCGCATATCCAGTTTATTGATGCGCTCAGTAATGGATGTCAATTCCTGCTGCAGTTCCGCTTGTTCCTGCTCATAACCGTTTGCCATCACATCGTAACGCTCCGGTGTCAGCCGACCGCATACCCTGTCCTCATATAGGCACCGAATGATGTTGTCCAACTCTTTGATACGCTTTTCGATCTGCACCTTTTCACGCTCCGCGGTTTTGTAGAATTTCTTCGCCTCTGCTTCGCCGTTTTGAGTTGCCATCGCATAAAATTCTTCCGGCTGTTCTCTTGCAAAGGCGGTTACTGTTTTGAGGTTGTGCAGTACAATTTGGTCAAGCACATTCTCTCGGATATAGTGTGCGGTACAGTCGCTGGTTCTCCTTTGGAAACCTCCGCATTGGAAATTGTTGTTTTCCGGTTTGATGGTTTTTCCTCTGTGCAGATATAACCGGCTACCGCATTCTCCGCAGAAAAGGTATCCGGCATATTTGTCCATCTCCCCCTGCTTGTCCGGACGCTTTCTTCCTGCAAAATGCTTTTGTACCAGCTCAAAAGTCTTGCGGTCTATGATGGCTTCGTGGGTATTTTCAAATATGAGAATATTTTCGGGATCGTTCTTCAGTCTTTTCTTCAGCTTGTTGGACTTGGAATAGGTTTTGAAGTTTACGGTGTCACCGACATATTCCTGATTTGCTAACATCTTTCGTACCGTTGTCTGCGCCCAATGATATGGTCTTGTTAGATCAGGGCTGCCGGATTTGCTGCCGGTTGTTTTGAAAGCATATACGCTTGGTGATACAATCTGCTCTCTGGAAAGCCGGTCACAGATTTTTACGATTCCAATACCGCTTGCATACATCTCAAAGATACGTTTGACGATCGGCGCAGTTTCCGGATTAGGAACATACTGCTTGGGATTATCGGGGTTTTTCATATATCCATACGGAATGGTTGTCCCGACCCGTTCACCGCGTTCACCCTTTGCTTTCTGTACCGCTCTGATCTTTCGGCTGGTATCTCTGGCATAAAAATCGTTGAAGTAATTTTTGATGCCGGAAAAATCGCTGACGCCGTTTGCACTGTCTACGCCGTCATTGACTGCGATAAACCTTACATCATACTGCGGAAAGGTAATTTCCATCAGCATTCCTGTCTGCAGATAGTCTCGGCCGAGACGGGATTGGTCTTTCACGATCACGATTCCGACCCTGCCGCATTCCACCTCGTACATCATCCGCTTGAAGGCAGGACGGTTAAAATCGGCTCCTGAAAATCCGTCATCCACATAAAACTGAATGTTTGGAAAGCGATGTTCCTCTGCATACTTTTTTAGCATCAGCCTTTGGTTTTCAATGGACAGCGATTCGCCAAGCCTTTCATCCTCCTGCGAGAGCCTGCAATAGAGTGCTGTTATTAAATTTCTGTTTGTATTTTCGGTTGATCTCATTTTCACATTTCCTTTCCGAGCGAGGTTTCGCTCTGTCAAACCGAATAGGATACGACCACAACATATCACTACTCCGGTCAAAAGTCCAGCGGCAATATCACTGACTTTTTTGACCGTTTATCAGATATTCAAATTTGTTTTCAGCACATTCGCCATCCGACCCGACAGGGAAACAAGCCAACACAGGATACTGCTTTCCGTCAATGTTCAGTACATATCCGAGACTAATGTTCTGACTTTCATTTATTCCTGCTCTCAGCATTAGAATTTTCTCACGCCTTTTTCGCAGTAATTCAAAATCGATTTCTTTCTTAAAATTCCTTTCTGCCTTTCGGTTGTCAAATTTAAAGCGACTGTGTGTCTTTTCGTTTGAACAAATCATCCAGCCGAACTTTGCCTCTTGTCCGGCGGACATTTCGGATTGCTTCTTTCCGCATTTCTTCAATTTCTCTCGGGGTAAAATCCAAAGTTTCCGAGAACATCCGCATGATGAGTTCCATCTCCACGGCGTAACGAAACATACTTTTTGCGATCTGCAGGGTCTGTGCTTCGCTCATCTCTGCGATAGCCTTTGACAGCTTTTCGCTGATGACCGTATCGTTTTCACCAAGCAGCTTATCCGCAATCAAATTATCCACGGCAGAGGAAACAAAATCATTGCGGGAACGGTAGCCATATTTTTTGATTGCTTCATCCATTTTCTCTATCGTTTCTTTGTCTAAATAGAGACTGATTCTTTGCTTACTTTCTGCATCCATATTTGCTCCTTTCCCGGCGTTACACCAAACAGCAACGCCGTATTTTATTGCCTGAAATGCCTTTGTTTCGGGCTTTTTTCATTTCAGCAACCCTGTTTTTGATGCCAAAGTCTGAAACAGGTGCACCTGCAACCCCGAATTTCATTGAAGGCGAAAACCTCCGGGAAACGCCGTAGCCACGCCATTCTTCGGTCGGCATTGCCGTCCGATGTGAACCGCAGCGGGGCGTTTACAACCCCGCTGCTTTCTCCTGCAATCTTTTCGACCCTGAAAATTTGCTGCTGCAACCCCGTATTATTTGCCCAACGATTCTGCACACTTCCTGCTGATTGTTTGAGCCGCTTTATTCGCACCGCAAACCGCCTGCAATCGCTTTTCTGACTATCGGTCGAGCAAACAGCCGATGGTGTGGTTTACTCGCTGAAACCGGCGGATTTTCGCCCTGTGACGATTGTGACGATATTTTGAGGAGCAGGGACTGTGACGGTACCGTCATCCCGGCAAATTAAGCTGTGTCAAGGGTTTGCGGACTTTGTGACGGTTCTTTTCCGCACACCGTTTCAATCGTCATATCGTCATTACCGTCATAGATAATCAGCAGCTCCCTGCGTTTTCCTGTTCGGTTTCAGGTGAATTCTACCCCCATATTTTTCAGCTCTTTTTCATACCGGTTCAGTTTTCGTGTAAGAACATTTCCGTTGATTCCGCCGCCCAGCTTTTCGGATAACTCGCCTGCCGTTCCGCAGAATTCTTTTTCTGCTGTCAGATAGTTCATCAGCAGAGGAAAGAACACTTCGCTCTTTAACGAATTGACAACCGGCGTGTCGCCGGAAACAAATATCCATTCGTTTGTTTCTTCATCTCTGCGGATATTCAGAATCTGTTCCTCCACATCTCGCCCTTTGATATACAGCTTGGCATCCTTGTCTCCGACATTCTCACGCTTGAGAACATAGCTGCCGTCCGCCGCACCGAGCAAACCGGTGGAGCCTGTCACCATATTGTGCGGATCGCTGTCGAACTGCTTGCGCAGATGCTGTACCACCACAACAGCAATACGGTATTTGTCTGCGAGAGATTTTAACAATCCAATGTCCTTGTAGTCGGTCGCATACAGATTGAATTCTCCACTGTTCTCACGCACCTTTTGCAAGGTGTCAATGATGATGAGGTTGGTATCGGGATGCTCTGTGATGAATTCCTCGATCTGCTCACACAGTCCGTCCGATAAAGATTTGGACAGCGTTGCGAAGTGGAGATTCTCCGGCGCGTCCTCCGTCAGATCCATCAGCCGCTGCTGGATACGGTTGAGGCTGTCCTCTAAGCACAGCGACAGTACCGTTCCTTTTTCTGTCTGCAGATTCCAGAATGGTTTTCCCTGCGCTACCCGCAGAGAAAGCAGAAGGAGCAACCATGATTTCCCAGTCTTGGCAGCTCCGGCTAAGATATGAAGTCCCTGCGGCAGCAACCCATCCACCACAAACCGAATCTGAGGCAGACGCATATCCAGCAGGGTTTGTCCGTCTACTGTTTTGATTTTTTCTTTTTTTATGCTGTTTTCCTTTCGTAGTTTTGAGTTTGTTTGATTTCCATATCGACACAATCATATATGGCGCACCAACCCCTTTTCCGCTTTTTGCGGGCAAAACAAAAATACCCGCACATACAGACTGCGAAAACACAAGTAAGCGAACGGCATTGGGTCGCTTTCAAATGTTCCGCGCCTATGTATGTACGGGTATCTGCTGAAAAAATGGCGCTTTATAATTCAGTTGTTTATGTTCATTCAGTTTTTATCTCAACGTTTTCTTAGTATATCATGCAGCACTAATGTTTGTTAAGGCCTTTGAATATTTATTTGAGAACTGGGGAATACTATTTAGTTTGCCACAGAAAAAGCTGACCGAGTTCGCACCCGGTCAGCTTTTTTCTGCAGCTTTACTTTCCGTTGCTGTGTCGGAACTTTTTCCCGCTGTTGACAATTTTTCCGCTGTCGCCGGGGGCGAGGATCATTTCTTGTCCGAAGCAAGATATACTTATGGTGCGATCCGAGTCGTTGATAAATTCTAGGCTGTCCACATCCGTATCGTACAGACGTAAGGAGAAAGGATAGACAAAAAATCGGATTTGACATTCCTCTCCGAATAGGACGGAGTCTGTAACCATACCAAGATGGATGAATCGGGGCAGAGGCTCGCCCTCCGTCCCGTCTTCGTAAACGTAAGCGACCTTTTGAACCAGCGCATCCTTCTCATAGAGATATATTCTTGCGTCGATTTTCTTAATATTGCTTTGCATAATTCCCAACCTCTTTCTGCCGTTTGGCAACACAAACAGATATCACAAAACAGCGAAAAAGTCCAGATAAAATTAAAAAAATGAGTTCAAGTATTCGTCTTTTACAAATTTCCTTTTTCAAATGAAATTATGACTTGCAAAAGCGTTTGTTTCAAGGTAACATACAACAACCTTTGGAGAACCGAAGGAAAAAACAATTTCCGTATCATACTTTTCGGATACAATATATCCGGAGGTGCATCGAGATGAAAGGAAGAATTTTAACAAGCGAAGCAATCGATTGCTTCAAAAAATATTTGCGGGAGGAGGAAAAAAGTGAGAACACCATAGAAAAATATCTGCGGGATGTGCGGGCGTTTGCCGCATATTTAAGCGGTATAGAGGTCACAAAGGAAACGGTCATTGCTTACAAGAGTAGGCTGCTTGCCGAAAACTATGCCGTACGCAGTATAAATTCAATACTCGCTTCCGTCAACAGCCTGTTTGCATTTTTAGGCTGGACGGACTGCAAGGTGAAATCCATCAAGCTTCAGCGGCAGGTCTACTGCCCTGAAGAAAAAGAACTGACCAAAGCGGAGTATACAAGGCTGGTAAATACTGCAAAGCAAAAGGGCAATGAACGGCTGAATCTTATCTTGCAGACAATATGCGGGACCGGTATCCGCGTCAGCGAACTCCAATATATCACGGTGGAAGCAGTAAAGTGCAGTGAAGCTGTTGTTTCCCTCAAGGGAAAAACACGGTCGGTGTTTATCGTGAAAGAACTGCAAAAGAAACTGCTCCGGGATGCAGCGGAGCAAAAAATACACTCAGGATGTATTTTTATTACAAGAACAGGCAAACCAATAAGCCGCACGAATATCTGGCGGGAGATGAAAGGACTTTGCGAGCAGGCGGGGGTAAATCCACAAAAAGTATTTCCGCACAATCTGCGCCACCTGTTCGCTCGTATTTTTTACGGCATTGAAAAGGAAATTGCAAAACTCGCCGATATTCTCGGTCACAGCAGTATCAACACAACACGAATTTATATCATTTCCACCGGCGATGAACACCGCAGACGGATGGAACATATGCGGCTGATTATATAGCTTTGCTGAATGACGGCTTCGCCTTATTGAAAAAAGCCGCCTGGAAAAGCGGTTGAATACATAATTGACATTATGTTGTAAATGGTTATAACATACCCATTTTATTAATATAACTATATCATAATCAGAGTTAAACTACAAGCAATTCAACGAAGAAAAGTGTGATTTTTACGGGATATTGTCGAAGCAAAACAACACAAATAGCCTTTTCAACAGAAAATTTGAAAAGGCTCGGCTTTCTGCGTTTATTTTTAAGTTGAGCTTTGCGGCTAATGACAATATGGCACTTTTAAACTGCAAAATCCGCACTGCGTTTATTACATAATGTCAATTATGTTGTAGTTCATTTACGGAGGGAGAGAAAACATATGAAACGAACTTTTTGCTTATTATTCTTATGGAGGCAGGCTGACAAGGTGCTTCTACACGGAAAAGAACTGACAAAGCAGGGTGTATTCGTAAGGAAAACGGTGTAAAAACGCATGGACAAATTGAGATATGCCAATATTGTGCTGGATATTTTCTGTATTATATTATCCATATTGCCAATCGTTTACCTGGTCGGCAATCACCGGTACCGGCAAAAGCTGAACCAATTCTTTTTGGGCGCATGCATCTCTAACATTTTTATGATTGTGGGGGATCTTTCGGACTGGATATTTCCCACGATTGCATCAGCTTCGGAGAGGATTATTCTATCAGCTGCTACAACGCTTTACTACGCAGCCTCTGCGTTCGTCCTGTATTTTTTTATACGTTATATCATGAAATATCTGCAAATGACAGGATGGACAAAAAAATTCTGTTTGATTTACGCTATGGTTCTTTGTGGTATACAAATTGTTTTTGCACTTATAAGTCCTTTTACCGGTTCCATCTTCTATGTAACAGCGGACGGTTATCAGAGAGGACCACTATTTTTGATTTCACAGTTTGTGCCATTGCTTTGCTATCTGCTTTTTATGGCGTTGGTCATTGTCTACCGAAAAAAACTGCTCAGGCGTGAAGTCGTATTTTTCCTGTTATATATCTTTATCCCGCTGGGTTGCGGTGCGGTACAGATGGCTATGCGGGGAATCGCAATTGTTAATGCGGGAGTTACTATCGCTACGCTGATTATCCTCATGAACATACAGTTTGAGCATGAGGTTACCATGAAAGAACGAGAAAGGGAATTGGCAGAGCGCCATATCGATATCATGCTCAGCCAGATCCAGCCGCATTTTTTGTACAATTCCCTGGGGGCTATCTATCACCTGTGCGAAAGCAATCCAGAGGCGGCAAGAAAGGCGATAAAAAAATTTTCGGAATTCCTGCGTGGCAATATGGAAAGCCTGAAATCACGTGAACCCATTGCATTTGAATCAGAACTAAATCATGCGGCAAACTATCTGTATCTGGAACAGCAACGGTTCGGCGACAAGCTTCAGGTTATTTACCAAATTGCAATAGAGAATTTTTTGATCCCACCGCTTACCCTTCAGCCGCTTGTAGAAAACGCCGTACAGCACGGCGTCCTGAACAGAAGGAGCGGCGGTACGGTTATCATCCGTACTGAGAAGACGGACAAATGTGCCGTCGTGATAGTTGCTGACAACGGGGTCGGGATAGAAAAAGCGAAAGAGATCCATTCCATGGGAGACCGAGCTCATATCGGGATTTCCAATGTCCGCAGCCGTTTGAAGGAAATGGTGGGCGGCAGTCTGGATATAGAAAGCAGCGGCGAGGGAACCACAGCCATTATCCGGATTCCCTGGGCGGAAGGGGGCGGCACGTGAACATATTAGTCACCGACGACGAGCCTTTACAGCTTGAAGAATTGATAAATGTTTTAAGGCGGATACGCCCAAACGCAGACATTTTTCCTTATACCTGGCCGGGCGATGCATTAGAGGCGGCAAGACAGCGCCCAATAGATGTCGCTTTTCTGGACATTCAGACGGGTGGCATGAACGGACTCCAGTTGGCGGTAGAGCTAAAAAAGGTGAAGCCGGATATACATATTATCTTTGTCACTGGATACTCTCAATACGCTGTAGAGGCTTTCTCTATACATGCTACCGGATATCTTTTAAAGCCGGTTACAGAAGAGGCGGTAAACCGGGAGCTTACTTTTATCTACCGGGAACGCCTGCCAAAAAGGCGTATTGAAATCAAAACATTCGGTGGATTCGATCTTTATGTGGATGGACAGCTTGTCCGGTTCGGCAGGGCGAAATCGAAAGAACTGCTGGCCTATCTGGTGGATCGGAGAGGTCTGTCTGTTACAACGGGAGAGGCTTATGCCGCCCTTTTTGAAGATGCGCAGGATACGCTTTCCGGTAAGTCGTATTTTCGGACTATTCTTCATGAGATGGTTAACAGTCTGAAAAGGGCCGATGCCGAGGAAATTTTGTTGAAAGAGCGCAATAGTTATGCGGTAATTCCAGAAAAATTCGATTGCGACTATTATCGGTTTCTGCAAGGAGATCCTATGGCGGTAAACGCTTTTCAAAACGACTACATGTTGTCTTACAGCTGGGCGGAGATTCGTAACGCCGAGCTTGGGTCCAAAGAATATTAAGCAGAAAAAGTTAGAGGAAAATCCGGTGTTTTGAAAAAACAAACACCGGATTTTTTTTTTCTATGAACCGGATTTGTTGCGCTTTTGTTGCGCTTGGGGTGTTATGCTGGATACACAAACAAGATATGGGAGAGGGGGGATGTTATGACAATCCTGCTCGTCGATAGCGATAAAAAGGCACTTGACCGGGAAATGTGGCGCTTTACACAGCGGCCGTTTGCCGTCACTGTTTCGCTGCACAGCAGCGGGAACGACGCAATTCGGTTTTCTATGTGTCTTGACGTAGATATGGTATTTACCAGAGCGGTGCTGTCGGATATGACGGGAAGAGAATTAGTAGAAAAGCTCCACCAGATTAATCCGAAAGTGAAATGTCATATCCTTTCCTCATACGAGGAGATCCCGATCAGCCGATTTTTGGGGCAGTCCTCTGATTTTACAGACAAGGGGAGCGCACAGCCCCAACCCTTGGAAGAAAAAAATCAAACAAGAGATACAGATATAACGGAGAGAAGACGGCTGGGAATTCCCAGTTGCTCCTTTCAAAAAGAACGAGAGAAAGGCGATAGAACAATGACAGAGCAAGAGTTGCGAAGTTTAAATAGAAAAGAGCTCCTGGAAATCATGATTGAGCAGGGCAGGGAGCTGGAAATCAGTAAGGCGAAATACGAAAAGGACCTGGCCTTTCTGAAATCCGAGCATGAGAAGGACATGGATTATTTAAAAGCCGAATACGAAAAAGAGATTGCGGCGTTAAAAAAGGAACTAGAAGGTGCCCGAGCGGCGCTGCAGAACAGGCAGATCGCCATTGATGAAGCAGGCTCCATTGCGATGGCCGCTCTGCAGCTCAACGGAGTTTTCGAGGCGGCTCAGGCGGCCGGTCAGCAATACATTGAGAATATCCGCAGCCTGAGCGACCGTCAGGCATCCATCTGCGCTCAGCGAGACGCTGAAAGCAAGGCGGAACAGGAGCGCAGGATGCAGGAGACAACGACCAAGTGTGCACAGATGGAATATCTCAGTAAAAAGAAGTGTGAAGAGATGGAAGCAGAAGCAAAGAGAAAATCAGAAGCCTATTGGGCGGAAGTTTCCCACCGCCTGCAGTCTTTTTACGAAAACCATCAGGAGCTGAAAAAATTGTTGAATTTCAGCGCCCCCAATATTTCGTTATAACCGGGGCGCCGCTATGAACCGCAAACCAACTTCATCCTCTTTGCCTACGGTTGAGCAGCTGGAAGCGGAGCTGAAACGGGAAACAAGCCGAAAAAGGCACAAACAATCCACTAAAACGAAGGAGAAGGAGGATTCCTCTTCGTCTTTTGTGGACCAGTTGGAAGAGGAACTGAAACGGGATACCTACAAAAAGCGGTACTGGCATATGCTGCGCAGCACCGTTTCGATATTGATTGTAGTGGCGGCGATCGTTGTACTCATCTCAAATCTTTTTCTGCCGGTGCTTCGGATTTACGGGTCTTCCATGACGCCGACTCTGGTGAATGGCAATATTGTGGCTGCCATGAGGTACGGTAACTATGACCGCGGAGATGTGATTGCTTTTTACTACAACAATAAGATTTTAGTAAAACGTGTAATCGGCCTTCCCGGAGAATTGGTGGATATCGATGAAAATGGAAATGTCTCGATTAACGGTGAGACGCTGGAGGAACCGTACTTGGAGGAAACGGCGCTCGGAGAGTGCGATATTGAATTGCCATACCAGGTGCCGGACGGAAGATATTTTGTCATGGGAGACCATCGAAGTGTTTCGAGCGATTCACGAAGCAGCCAGGTCGGCTGTATTTCAGAAGAACAGATTATCGGGAAGCTGTTTTTCCGTATCTGGCCGCTCAATGAGATAGGAACATTCGAATAAGATTCAGAAGGGAGGCACTCCATGAAATCAGAAAGCTGGAAAAACAAAATCCAGGAATATATACATGAGCATAAGCTGCGAAAACGCTGGTTTAAGATAACGGCCTCTCTTGGAGCCTTAGCTATCGTCATGACGGCGGCGGCCATGATCCTGCCGGCCATCACGATGGAAAACACCCCACAGATGCTGGAATGCCGGATCGACATCCACACGCACACGGACAGCTGCTATGACGCGGAGAGAAATGTCATCTGCGGATTTGCGGACTTTGTCGTCCATACGCATAATGATTCCTGCTACGCGGAGGATGGGACCCTTATATGCCCTCTCGACGAAATTGAGGCGCATACCCATGACGCATCTTGTTATCAGGAAACATGTGTGTCAGTCTGCGGATTAGAAGAGAGGGCGGGTCATATCCATGATGCCTCCTGTTATCAGACGGCGGAAGAACCTGCATGTGGCCTGGAGGAATCTGTTGCCCACGTCCATGAAGGGCATATCCATACGGAAGCGTGCTACGAAGTCTCAGAAATTCTCATCTGTAGTCAGTCAGAAGCAGGCCATACTCATACAGTGGAATGCTACGAAACGCGGAGAACGCTGATTTGTACGCAGGACACTGGCTGTTATGACGCAGAGGGAAATCTTGCATGTGAAAAGACAACAGAAGGCCATACCCATACTGTGGAGTGTTATCCGGAGGAGCTCATTTGCGGGAAGGAAGAGACGACCGCTCACGCCCATACGGACGATTGCTATGAGATTCAGGAGGAACTGGTCTGCGGGAAAGAAGAGATCATTCTGCATACCCACATCGATGCCTGTTTTGATGAAAACGGAAATCTGACCTGCGGCATGCTGGAAGTGAAGGAGCATATCCACAACGAAAGCTGCATACCCAAAAAAGAAGCCAAAGATGGGGAGACTCTCATCCAAGCGGATACCAGCTGGGCCACCGTGTCCAAACCGGGTTATACGCCTCCGGCGGAAAATGCGGCCCGGGCTGTTCCGAATGCAGTGCTCTTTGCTGCGCCTCAGGCAGAAACGGGAAGTTATGATTTTTCCGGCGATATCACCAGCGTTACGGTAGAACGGCAGCAGGGCGGCCAATGGATCCAGAGCGATACCTTTACAGACGGAGATACCATCCGGGTGACGATCCGCTATACTATCCCTGAGGGAGAGATTCATACGGGACAGCGGAACATGCATTATCAGCTTCCTGCCGGTATTGCACTGGAGAAGGAAGAAACAGGCGTCGTGTATCTGGAAGGCGGGAACGTGACCGGAACTTATACTATTTCCGCCGATGGGTTGATCAGTATCGCCTTCGATGAAGCGTTTGCCAACGGCGCGGCGTTTTCCGGAAATTTCTTCTTCCAGGGCTCTATCGCCCTGGTGGATCTGGAAGAGAGCCAGGAGATCACGTTCGGCGGCGCCGGCAGCACTATTACGGTCGTACCGGAGGAAAAGCAGTATAGCCTCAATATTGGGAAGCCGGGCGTTTACGTTAAGGATGAAGAGGAAGCCCAATATTATAAAGACAATTTCCAGCTGGGGGATATAGACATCCTGCCGGGGCACCTGCTCTATACGGTCAGTATCTGGTCGGATAACGGCAGTGACGGCACGATTGCCGTTACCGATCGGTTTACCCACGATCCCGCCCAGGGAGTGGTCACTTATGACGAAGGAAATATAGCGGTTTTTAAGATTACGCCGACTCTGGATGGACCTCCTTCTGCGGTACCGATCACAGAATTTGAGCTGGAATACACGCATCGGCAGACCGGAGCAGATGATACACAGACCAGCAGTTTTACCATTACCGGACTTCCGGCACTACAGCCGGGCGAGAGCTACAGCATCAATTACACTGCGGCAGTCGATTTGGATACAGTCACAATCTCCAACGGCTACATAGCAGTCTCTAATGAGGCTGCGGCAGAAGACAACTCCCAGAGA
>OLSL01001645.1_pt1 | contig 19988 bp, 7 predicted proteins | sample 1672511 | NCBI WGS metagenome assembly OLSL01 (sample SAMEA3136694, study PRJEB25190) | human gut metagenome | biome: human gut; feature: human-associated habitat; material: faeces | place: Austria | collected 2013
CCGGCGCGCGCGTCAGCGTCACGCACGACAACGGCGCCGGGTTCGCCCGCCACACGCGCCTGCGCGACGGGCTGGGCATGGACACGTACTTCGCCGACCCGTACTCCAGCCGGCGGCGGGGAAGCAACGAGAACCGGAACGGCATGATCCGCCGGTATCTGCCCAAACGCAGCGAGATCCAGATGGGCATGGCCGGGGAACTGCGGGAGATTGTCGACGAGGCCGACAACCGTCCCATGCGCGTGCTGGACTACCGGACGCCCGCCGAGGCATTCGCCGACGAACTGCTAGAATTGCAGGACCAACAGGGGGTGTTGCACCTCTAAATAGACATCGGGCACACGGTTTGCGCGGCGGTGAGCAGTGAGTGGTGAGTATTGAGCGACGTACGGCGACTCACGTGCGCTCACACAGTGGTGAGCAATCCGCCGAACAACACCACGAGCAGGGCGATGGTTTCAATCACGAAGTACAGAATGAAACTCGCCCAGCTTTTGGTCAGTACGTTCAGCGGCGAGGTCTTCCGGATAATCACCAGCAGACCAACAAACACCAGGGCATATACGGCGATGCCGATCGCCGCCCCCATAATGCCCAGATTCGCGGCATTTGCCAGACCGGCCTGCTTGCCGTAGACCACGTACGTGGAATACCAGAAGTTGAGATTGAGCATGCTGAGTCCCGCGATGAACTGCTCACAGGCCAGCCCGAGCACGAACACGATCAGCCATGGCCAGGACGGCGAGACGACCACCGCCATCGCCAATCCGACGTACGTGATCACCACGGCCACCCAACCGACCAGTGCGATACCTTGCGGAGACACTCCCCCGAGCACGGCCACAATGGAGTCAGTATTATTCACCGCCAGCGAGCGACCGAACCAGTATGGCGCGATGATGGCGCACAGTACGGCAAGAATAATCAACGCCCAACGCAACGGATGGGAGCGACGGCGCTCGATATCAGCCAAAGACAAATCGGTCTCGGGTATGGAAGCCTCGGGGTGCCTGGAAACCTCGACGGTCTCTACTTTGCCGCCTACGATTTCCGTCGCCTCGTTAGGTTCTTGCTCGTTGGATTCCTGCTCCATGCACCGCCTCGCCGATTACCTGCTTATTGCCATGTATTGCCATGCCGATTATTGCGATGCCTATCTTAGCGTGCGTGTTGGGCAAGTACCTGATGTTCCCTGTGGTTTCGCGCACTGATTGGATACAGACAGGCTACTGCTGTTGCCCGTCTGTATCCGGCGACTTGTCCGCCGCTGTATCCGTCTGTTCCTCAGGCAACGTATTGGCAGCCTGTTCCTTACGCCGCCTGCCGTGCAGCAGGGCCTCGAGCATGTCGACCTGACGCTCCAGTTCGTCGATACGACGTACCTGCTGCGAAATCAGCAAGTCGCGTAGGTCATTGTTCTGCTCTTTGCGGGAGACGGGGAAGATGATGGCGCGACGTTCGGGCGATACGTGGAAATCGGATTCGCTGCCGGTACCAGCCGGAAGTGACGATTCCGCCGAGTCGCGCCAAGCTCTCGCTGCTCGCGCACTCTCCGGAATGTTTGGTGCGCCCGCGGCTCCCGAGCGGAAAAGCTCCGAATCTGAAGCCCCCCCCCAGCTTATTTTCCACGCCGGCTTTGGCATTGCCGGAGTTCAGGATTTCGTCTTGCGATTCACGCCAGCGGGCAAGGCAACGTTCGATGCGCTTGTACCCGATTAGAGCCGGATCCAATCCGGCTTCACGGAACATGCGCACGGGTGAGGCACCTTCGTTGTAGTGGACTACACAGTAACGCTTGAAATCATCGGTATAGGTGATGCGCTTCGCCGTGGCTTCCGCCACTGCCGACAACGACTTCAGATACTTGATCTCCTCGGGGCTAAAAGTCCCTCCACCACTGGTCATCCTCATCCCTTACACTCGTTGGAAGGCTCATTGCACACCCCCCTTGATTATGGGGTGAATGCCATAGTTCGGGATAGTAATACTTATAATTCGGACATGCCTAACCCCTAGTAGGGTCGTTTTTATCCCCGTTTAAGTGGAGCCTGAGTAGTGGCTGGACGGCAACTGAACGATAATCGGCCCACGAATGGGGTATACAGGCCCATCCTTCACCTCCCCTACGATTGTGTTCGCTTGGCGATTGTTACCGAGCCTGCGTGAAACGTTTGTTGTGGTGAAACACAAGTTATTTTCGATGCCCGGCCCCATTACATTCAAATCAAAATGCCATACATTGCCCATAAGATTCGGAGATGGTCCACAAGTCATCCGTCTGAGATGCCGCCAATATGACAAATGGCCGATCTGAATAATCAGATCGGCCATTGTTATAGCTGCTCAGTCATAAGCAGCAGTCAAGCTCACGCGTTGAGAGCGCGCTTGGTGGAACGGGACTTGACGAACACGGTCACCGCGGCACCCGCGATCAGCAGACCGATCACGGAGAACAGCATGGTTCCGGCGGCACCGGTGAGCGGCAGCTGGGTGATGTTCTTGACGTTGGTGACCTGGAAGGTGCCCTTGTTGTCCTTGGACAGGTTCCAGGCATCCTTACCAGCGAAGGTGGCAGCAGCATCTGCGGTTGCACCGGTAGTGATCGTGAACTTGCCAACGAAGGTGCCGTTGTAGCCAGTCGGGACCTTCGTCTCAATCACGGTGTAGGTGGTGTTGAGCTTAAGACCGTTCAGAGTGTACTTACCCTCAGCGTTGGATTGCAGTGTGTCCGTGGCGCCTTCAGGGTAAGTGCCATCAGCATTGGCGGTCGGCAGAGAATACGCACCGTTAGAGCCATTGAACTTAAGCGGAGTCTTCGCTTTGAGCTCGTCAGCGGACAGACCGCTAACATCGCCTTCGTACACTTGGAACTCAGCACCAGTCAGAGCAGCAGCGTTCTTGTCGACTTTCTGCCAAGTCACGGCACCAGCCTTGGTGGTTTCTTCCTTGCTGCTCTTCAGGTCGACAACGCCGGCAGCGGCGAGAACGCCAGTGGCGTTGTTCACGGACGGCGCGGCGCCCGTGATAGCAGTGCCAGCGAGAATCGGAGCATTGCCATTCCACACGAGCTTGTGAGTGTCATTATCTTCGACGACCAGCTTTCCACTCTGGTCGACAATCAAGTACAGACCACCCTCAGCGAAGGTGAAGGTCTGGGTCTTGCCACCGTTAGAAGCCGTCGGGGTAATGTCCGTGACAGCCAGATCCTTAAGCGCGTTCACAAAAGCGGTGGTCTGCGCGGCGGTCAGGGTAGTGTTGCCCAGCCAGGCCCACTCGTTCAGGGAATCACCCTTGGTCTGGTCGTTGTAACCAGCAGCAGCGAAAGCAGCATCCACTGCCTCACCGGAGACCAAACCCTCCAGCTCAACGCCAGTGTTGCCATCAGACACATACTTGGCGAGCTCAACGTACTTGAACATGCGCAGGTTAGCCTGCAGGTCAGCGGTGTCAACCGGCTTGGTGTAGAACTGGTTTGCATCCGTGGCGTTGACTGTGATAGTCGTGCTGGAGATGTTGGCCTCAGCCGCGTTGGCGGTGGTGGCGCCGAAGGCCATGCCACCGAGCAGGGTGGCCGCAGCAGCGGCACCCGCGAAAAGCTTCCTCAACTTCATGAGAAACCCTCTCTTCCTTATTGTGATTGTTTTCTTGCAATCGCGGAGGCTGCAACCCCACAGCGGGGCCTCCGCGATCCGCAAATCCTTATTGTTTTTTTCGGGGAGGGAAGCCTTCATTGACTCCCCTCAGTCCGCCTTCGGCGGCCAGCTCCCCTCAGCGAGAGGAGCCAAAACCACCTCAAGTTTCTTGAAATCAGACCAGCTGACGCTTACGCCAGACCGTGTAGCCCGCAGCAGTCAGCAGGGCCAGCAGGCCCAGGCCACCGCCGAACACCATCCAGTCACGACCAGTCGTGCCACCGGTCAGCGGCAGACTGGAGATAGCCACATACTTGTTCGTGAACTGTGCCGACTCCGTATTCGTTCGGTCGGAATCGTTCTCGCCGTACTCGTAAGAGACAACGGCATCCGTCCTGGAGACCGTGACCTTGACGGTCACCTTATCGTTGTCATACTTCCAACCGGCAGCAGGCTTTTCGGTGTCCTCCGAAGCCTCGAACGTGTAGACCAAATTGTCAGCACCGGTCGGAACCCTGAACTTCAGGTCCCCATTGCCGAAGCCAACCGTCGCGCTCGCGCCGCTAGCAGTCAATTCGTCCTTGGACACAGTCGTAGTCAGTCCATTGTTGGCCAAGCCGGTAACGTCAGCGCACTTACCAGCATTCGCATCCGTGCTATCCACGCACTTCAGGTTGAAGCCGAAGTCCGAATTAGCAGCATGTCCCTGCACAACCTTCGTCACCTTGACATCCGAAGCGGGCAAGGTCACGTAAGAAGGCGTGTTGGTTACCGTGAAGGCACCGGATTGTGCGGTCAAACCTTGTAGCTTGAGGTCAGTCTTATCAACCTTGGAGTCATAGCCTTCAACCTTGACCTCGGAAACCGAGTATGTGTGCCCCTCAGGGCCGGCAGGCACCGTGAACTCGTGAGTCCAGTTGCCGGCGGCATTCAGAGTTGCTGAACCGTTGGCATAATCCTCGCCGTCCTGCTTGAGCTGGACCTGCACGGAATCATTCGCGTGATTCTCGTTGTCGTCGGACCAAGTCTTCGTCACCGTAATCTTGGAGACCGGAAGGGTGATGGTCGGCTTCTGCGGGTAGGCGGCGGTCTGCGGATCGCTCGTCGTCGTGCCGCCCTGCGAGGAGGTCACCACGGTCTTGTAGTCGACAGTGGCGCTGGAGTTGTCGTTCGTGTAGAAGTTGTTGTCGCCGGAGGCATTGGCATCGTCCTTGTGGTTCTTAACAGCCTCGTCGAACGCAGCCTGCGTCGGCTTGACATTGAAGCTCACCGTGTAGGTGACGCCGTCCTCAAGCGTGTCGTCGTTGGACGTGACCGGCCAAGACACGGTGCCATCAGCCGCAACCGTCGCCTCCGGGGCGTCAGCCCACGCCGTGGTCTGGCCTTTCCGGGTCTTCGTGTACGTGAAGCCCGCGGGCTCTCCATTCTCGGAGGCGCTGTCGGAGCTCACGACCCAGCTGGACAGCCTGTCGTGAATCGTCACGTCGGCATACTCAGCCGTCTTGGTGATCTCCTGATAAATGGACTCGAAGATGTTGTTCAGCTGGCCGGCATCCGTGGCGGCCTTGTAGTAGCTGCTGGTCTCGGCGCGGTCACCGAGGTTGGCGTTCCAAGACTTTCCCCACAAATGCTCACTGCTCGTTGCAGTGGCATCCGGGTAGTTGCTGGAGATGCCGTGCATGTACTTGTTCAGGTTGCTCGAGGTGTCGCCGGGGTTGGCACCGCTGACGACGCCGATCGAGTAGATGGTCGTCCCGGCGTCCTTCAGGCTCTTCGCCTTGTTCACCGCGGTGGCGGCGACGGTGGGGTCAAACCCGCTGCCGTGGTTCGGCTCGCCGTCGGTGAAGAAGATGACGACCTTCTTCGCGTTGGCGCGAGGCTGATACGTTAGCGCCGCCTGGGCGCGGTTGAAGGCGTAGTCGGCGGAGGTCGCGCCGGACGCGCTCAGGCCGTTAACCGTGCTCGTCAGTCCGGAGACGTCGTACGTCAGGTTGCTGACGATCTGCGTGTAGTTGTAGGAGGACCAGCCTTCGCGGTAAAAGTCATTGCCGACGCTGGTCTTCTCGGTGCCGGCGAACTTCACCAGGGCGATGCGGTTCCGCTGGCTCTGGTCGGTAATCTTCGCGTTCTCTGCAGCCGTCGCATTGATGAATTTATTGACCGCGGTCTTGAGCGAGTCAATCTTCGTAGGCTGGTTCCAACCGCTAGCGATCTTTTCGGCCATCGAACCGGACACATCCAACACCAGCACGATGTCGAGTGGCTGGTTCGTCACGATCTCGCCCGTACCCGCGCTCTTCGCACCGGTGACGTTCAACGCCACCGTGTACGTGCCGTCTTCATTGGCGGTAACGGTCTTCTCGCGGGCCGGAGCAGACAACGTCGGATCATCCGGCACGCCGTTTGTTCCCTCGGTGGAAAGAGGAGCAGGCGCGCTGGCGGCCGCCTTCTCATCGGTGGTCTGCGATTGTGTCGTGGAGGCATTCCCATCGTCCGCCATGGCGGTCGCGCTCACACCGGCGACGCCACCGAGCATCGCCACGGCGGCAACGATCGCCACTAACCGTTTGCCTTTCCTGCCCGCCGCGGCCCCTACCGCTGCGAACCATTCTGCAATTCTCTTCATAACCTTGCCTGTCTCTTACGATCACGTACGCCAAAACCCGGCGTTACGCTTATAAGGCGTTACGGTATTAAGCAAAAAGCACGAATGCGTACACCCGGGTAGAGGGAATTTTTTACCCGACACTGAAAAGAACCTTGGAATTTTTGAAAAGTGGCACCCTCGTCATCCACCCTGCGATAACGCACTTTTCTTCTCGACGGGGCGTGCCGGTCCCACCATCTGGGAACTGAGGCGGATTTGCCGCCGCTGCGCGGGGGCCGGAGTTACTGACGACCGTCAGTATGCCACTGCTCCGCATGTGTGCAGTATCACATACCGCTACGCATACACGGAGACATACTACATGCAATTTCTGTGAACGCAAACATACGACTCACCAAGGCCGTGTTCTGTTGCGGGCGGTGGTGTTACGGGCAATGTTGTGGGTAGTACCCTAGCCACAAACCTATATAGTGGAGCGGATGACGGGAATCGAACCCGCGTAATCAGTTTGGAAGACTGAGGCTCTACCATTGAGCTACATCCGCGTTAAGCGTCGCTTTTGGCGACTTGAGTTATTATACATATTTCTTCGGGGATGGCAAACGCGTGTGGCTGCAGCAGGACCAGCAAATCTAGTTGATGGATTGCGGCTTTGCCGAGGACTCCCCTCAGTCGCCTACGGCGACAGCTCCCCTCAAAGAGGGGAGCTGGAAACCGTCGAAATCACAAATGGATGAGCTGGGACTCGTATGGTTGGAGGTCGGCGCCCATCGCGTTCAGAATGCCGTTGCAGGCGTTGAGGTGGGCGTGCTGCGGGTCGGGCGAGAAGTTGAACAGGCCGACCAGCGTCTTGCCTTCGTGCTGACGAATCACAGCGAGCACCGAATCGTTGAACGTATCCCACGTGGACACCCAAGCGTCAGGCGCGAAGCAGGGATCGTTGCGCATCGCGCGCAAATCTTCCATGCCCTTCCACAGCTGGTTCTGCAACGTACCGGACTTCTTGCGCAGAGCGGCCTTGGTCCAGTCGAACTTACTACGGTGCAGATTGCGGCTGTCTTCCACGCGATCCGGGTCTTCCTTGTAATCCCAGCCGTTGAGCTGGGCGATTTCGTCGCCGCAGTTGAGCATCGGGAAACCGCGCAGGAAGCTCATGGCGTGGTGCATCATGAGGTCGCGATCCACCGAGGTCTCTAGCAGTGGCTTGTCGTGCGTGATGATGGCCTTTTCGATGCCGCACAGGCTGGCGGTGGTGCCGCAACTGCGGGCGTCGCGCGTGGCTTCGTCGTAGTTGTAGAGTTCGCCCATCGACCAGCTGCCGGGGGTTGCGCCCTCGTAGAAGTGGTACAGGAATTCCTTGTGCTTGAGCGGGTCGATGTCGAGGTAACGCTCCACGTCTTCGTCCAAGCCCCAGCCGATGTCGTCATGGCAGCGCAAATAATTCACGAACCAGCAGTTTTCGGGCAGCGAGTTGAGCTTGTCGATCTGGTTCTTGAGCAGACGCACGTCGCGGCTGGCGAGCGCGCTCCACAGGTTGACCATGATGGAGACGTTGTACAGCATGTGGCACTCGGGGGCCTCGGGCGTACCGAAGTAGGCGGCGAGCTCCTTGGGGGCCATGACCACCTCGCCCTTAAGCACCACGGCCGGGCAGACGCATTCCAAAATGATGCGCAGCATGCGCACGATGGTGTGGACCTGCGGCAGGTTGCGGCAATTGGTGCCAAGCTGCTTCCAGATGTACGGCACGGCGTCGATGCGGAACACCTCGACACCGAGGTTGGCCAGGCGCATCACGCTGCCCATCATGGCTACGAGCACCTTCGGGTTGCGGTAGTTGAGGTCCCACTGGAACGGGTAGAACTGGGTCATCACCCACTTGTTCATCTTCTCATTCCAAGTGAAGTTGCCGGGCGCGGTGTTCGGGAAGACCTGCGGCACATCCCGGTCGTAGCGGTCGGGGATGGTGCGGTCCGGGTAGCAGAAGTAATAGTCCTGATACTCGGGATCGCCGGCTTCGGCTGCCTTGGCCCAGCGGTGGGTGGAGGCGGTGTGGTTCATCACGAAGTCGATGCACAGACTGATGCCGGCGCGGCGCAGCTTCTTGGCCAGCGCGGCGAGGTCTTCGTTGGTGCCGAGCTTCGGGTCCACGGTGTCGAAGTCCTGGACCGCATAGCCACCGTCGTTGTTCGGGTGCGGCATGTCAAGCAGCGGCATCAAGTGCAGGTAGGTGAGCTTCTGCTCCTTCAAGTACGGAATCTTGTCGGCAAGTTTCTTGAGGTCGCCGGCGAACAGGTCGGTGTACATGGTCATGCCGAACATATCGCCGCGCTTGTACCAGCCCGGGTCCTGCTCGCGGGTTTTGTCGAGACGCTTCAAATCGGCGGGACGGTCAGCGTAGGCTGCGGCCATGCTTGCGACGAGTGCGTCGAAGGCGTCGTGATCGTTATATAGGCTCATGAAGAGCTGTTCGAGTTCGTCTTGATGAGCAGCAAGGCGAGCGTTGAACACGGCGCTCGAAGCGGGACGCTTGGCGGTTGCGGACTTGGTCGCCGCTGCCTTGGAGGTACGGGCCGAACGGACGGCAGTCGTCGCCTTAGTCGCTGTGGTTCTGGCCGTACGAGACGTCGTGCGCTTGGTTGCGGTTGTCTTGGTTGCCGTGGAAGTCGTAGCGGTTTTGGCCGCTCGGGTTGATGCTGTCTTGGCAGCCTTCTTCGCCACCTCGGTCTTCTCGACCGATTCCACTGCCTGTGCCGACTGGTTGCTTTGAGCCACCGGAAACTCCTTTGTCTCTATCCGTTGCCCGCGTCAATCGTTTGACGCTTTGTATTACAAAACATCAAACCGGTTCGACAATCGCAACCCAAGACTCGCCGAGCCACCGGCGCTATTCCACAGAAATCGTCACCACCGCGGAGGCAATCGGACCATCGTGGCTCAGGGAAATATGGATATGCGGCATCGACCCCGCACCGAAAGCCGAGCGCTGCGCCGAACGCGCATTCCGCCGCTCCTGCATCACTGCATAAGGCCCGTTATCGGAAGCAGGGGAATAAGCAGAGGAATAGCGAGCGCCTGCAGCCGAATTCGCGTAATCAGTTTGGAAGACTGACGCCGTCCCCTTACCCAGAGACACATGCGGCACACCACGGGAATCATCCAAGATCTCGATTTCAGGCCACGGGAAATTATCAAGCGTGAACGGATAGGGGGCATCGCCAAGATAATCGCACCACGCTTTGAGGAACGCCTCCTTGCCTGCCCACTTGGCGGACAGATGCACGGCCTCGTCATCGTTCTTCAGCCGTGCACGATCCGCCGCCTGACGTACCTCACGAACGGAAAACAGCGAGCGCATGCGCGAGCCGGGTTCAGACAGCTGCTCGGCGAATGCGGCGACGTCAACCACGTCATGACCTAAACCAAATGTGCCCATAGCACCTATTATCAGCCATTCAACACGTTGACAACACATCCAGAATAACGAGGTTCACACGGAACGCGGCATCCACAAACGGAAACCCTCGGCCGCTCCGCAAGCCGAATCCTGAAAGTCAACACCAAGTCAAACTGTTGACTAACGGTGGACACGGCGTAAAATGTCGATATTCCGCCCGACACTCCAATACGTAAATCGATTGACGTCAAACGTTTGACTTTTTAACGCGGTTAACACAATGATCCAATGAAGGATAACTTCACAACAACCAAGCACAACCAGCCAATGAAGCCAGCAAGGAGGTAGAACCGTGGTCACGATGAAGCAAATCGCCAACCGCGCCGGCGTTTCCATCTCCACCGTCTCTCTGGTGCTCAACAACCGCGATATCGGCCGCGTCAGCCCCGATGTCGCCGAGCGAGTCCGCGACATCGCCGCCGAACTCGGTTACCTGACCAACCGTCTGGCCAGCGGGCTGCGCACCAGCAGTACCCGCACCATCGGATTCCTCAGCGACGAAGTGGCCACCACGCCGTTTGCCGGCCGCATGATTGAGGGCGCGCAAGACGTCGCCCGCATGCCCGCGTTCTTCGACAAGCACCCGGATGTCGACGGCTTCTTCTGCTTCAACGACACCCGCGCTTGGGCCATCTACACCGAGGCCACCCGTCGCGGGCTGATTATCGGCAAAGATATCGCGGTGGTTGGCGTCGACAACCACCAGGTTGTGGCCGAAGCGCTGGATCCGCCGCTTTCCACTGTGGAACTGCCGCATTACGAGATGGGCTACTGGGCAGTCGGTAAGCTGGTCTCGCTCATCGAAGGCGAGGCACCCGATCCCTTTCCTCGTGCCGGATACCCGGTCGAGAAGGTTCAGCCGCCGCCACTGAGCGAGCAGTCACCCCAGCTTGAATGCCAGCTGCGCATCAAGCAATCCTGGGTCCGGCCCCGCTCCCAGCGATAGCCTGCCCAAAAATCACGCATCTATCCTACTTGACCCGGTTTCGACTGTATATCGAAGGCGCTATTGCTGTTTTCGTGGGTGGTGGTTCGTTGTTGAACCGTTGCGGGAGTAAGAGACGACGAACCGACATCCACGAAAACAGCAATAGCGTCAAAAAACAATAGGGTCGGGAAGAACACCGTAAATGACGTTCTTCCCGACCCTAATCGCGAGACACTCCCCTCAGCCGGCATTCACCGACCGGGGGGAGCCAGAGAATATCAGGCCTCGTAGTAGCCGTCGGCACCGAGGCGGGCGTCCGGGTTGAGGAGCATCGCCTTTTCGACCTCGTGGTGGTCGTAGCCACGGTGATCCTCGCGGAAGCGACGGTTGTCGATCGGCTCGTAGAGCGCGGCGCGACCCATCATGCCTTCCTCAAGGTGACGCTGGCCGGCAGCCAGGCGGGCGTTGGCACGCTCACGCCAAGCTTCCAGTGCGGCCTCACCATCGGCCTTGGCCACGGCCGCCTCGAAGGCACCCGGATGGACCAGAGCCACGAAGCCGGAAACATGTCCGAAGCCGAGCGAGGTGGCCAGACCGGCCTTGACCGGGCGACCAGCGGTCTCGCGACCGAACTCGTCCTCACCACCGCCGATGCGCAGGGGCTTCCTAACCCAGACCATGTGGTCGTCGCGCTGGAGCTTCGGATCCACGCAGTCGAGCGCCGCGTTCGCCGGAATCACGCCGGACTTGAACAGCTGCGTCAGACCGTTGACCTGGAAGATGCAGGCACCACCCTTGGCGTGGCCGGTAAGCGTCTTCTGCGAGATCACGAACAGCGGGTTGCCGTCGGTGCGGCCGATGGCGTGGGCCAGCGTGTTGTGCAGCTCGGATTCGTTCGGGTCGTTGGCGTTGGTGGACGTGTCGTGCTTGGAGACCACGGCGATGTCGTCGGCTGAGACGCCGAGCTTAGCCAGGTCGTGCACGAGCTTGGAGTCCTTGCCGCCGAGGCCGGCAGCCAGGGCACCGAGGCCCGGAGCCGGGATCGAGGTGTGAGCGCCATCCGCGTAGGAGTGGATGAAGCCGACCACGGCCGCAACCGGCAGGCCGAGCTTTTCGGCGATGTCACCGCGGGTCACGAGGATCGTGCCGCCGCCCTGGGATTCCAGGAAGCCGCCACGGCGACGATCGTTCGCGCGGCTGAAGAAGCGCGCGTCGATACCCTTGCCATACATTTCCTCCGAGTTGGCGGTGGCGTTCATGTTGCCGAAACCGATCACGGATTCCACGCCGATGTCGTCGATCGCACCGGTGACCACGAAGTCGGCCTTGCCGAGGGCGATCTTGTCGACGCCCTCTTCAAGGGAGACGGCTGCGGTGGCGCAGGCGGAGACCGGCTGAATCATGTTGCCGTAGCCGCCGATGTAGGACTGCATCACGTGAGCCGCGACCACGTTCGGCAGGGCTTCCTGCAGGATGTCGGTCGGGATCTCGTGGTTGAGGAAGCGGTCGAGGTACAGCTTGCGCATCGACATCATGCCACCGAAGCCGGTGCCCTGGGTCGAAGCCACCAGCGAGGGGTGGATGGACTCGAGGATTTCGGCCGGGGTGAAGCCGGCGCCCAGGTAGGCGTCCACAGTGGTGACGATGTTCCACAGGGCGATCTTGTCGACGTCGCCGACCATCGAGGCGGGAATGCCCCATCGGGTCGGGTCGAAGCCCTTCGGGAACTGGCCGCCGACTGTGCGGGTCATGGTGGCGCGGCGCGGCACGCGGATCATCGAGCCGGCGTGGCGGGTCACGTTCCATTCGCCGGATTCCTCATCCGGGGCGATGGTGGTGTGAGCCTCGTCCAACTTGACGTATTCGGCGGCGACTTCGCGGGTGGGCACAGAGAAGGTGACGTCGTGGTCGAGGAAGACCTCGGCTTCCTCTTCGTCAGCACCGTCCTTGTAGTCGTTGCCCATGCCTTCCTCGAACGGGCGGATGCCGGAGCGGGCCACGACCTCGTCGTGGTAGCGCTCGGCGATGTCCTCTTCGGGCACGAGGTTGCCGTCGGTGTCGTACCAGCCGGGCTTCGGGCTGTCGGCCCAAGTCAGCAGGCCCATGTTCCACGCGAGTTCGAGCACTGCGCCGGCGCTGAGGTCGACGGTGCCGTCCGAGTGGATGCCGAGCTCGGCCTGGGCGCGCGTACGACCGGAGCCCCACGGGCCCAGCTCACCGACGGAAACGATGACGATTTCGTCTTCCGGCTTGGCAGTGACGTTGGTCCAATCGTTCAAGTCGACCGGAGCCTGCTTGGTGACGATCGGTGTGGGCAGCGCCTTGATTTGCTGCCCACGCGAGGAGTCGGACAGTCCAGTGGACTTTCCGGCGACGGAGCCATCCGTTTCCTGAGACGAGGCCGCAGCAGCTTCCTTCTCGGCGTCGGCCATGGCCTCCGCACGCAGGGCCTTGATGTCGATGGGCTCGGAGCCGAGGCCACCGGTCAGGTCCACATCGAGCGGGGCCTTGAGGGCCTGCTCGCGCGATTCGGCAGTGCACAGGTCGAGCAGCTTGGCCGCAATCTGTGCGGTGGAGTAGGTGCGGATGCCGTGACGCTCAACGACGGCGACCAGCGGGTCGTTACCGACCATCAGGCCGGTGCCACGCACCCAGCCGATCTTCGGGTGAGCGAAGGTGACGCGGCTCGACCACACCTTTTCAGCGCGGGCACGGTTGACGATGGCGTCAAAGGCGCTCTTGACTTCGCCGTAGGCACCGTCGCCGCCGAATACGCCGCGGTTCGGGGAACCGGGCAGCACCACGTGGAGCTTGTGCTGCACATTGGTGTCGGCACCGATGTGGCTGAAGCCGGCGATGGCGCGTTCCACGCCCCACAGCATCAGTCGGGCCTGCGATTCGAACAGGTCGCCGGAGTCGGCGAGCGTGCCATGGACCGGCGGAGCGGCGAACGGGAAGAACAGAGTCGGCTCCCACGCGGGCTTCAGAATCGTGGTGGTAGCACCGGAGGTCTTCTTCTGCTCGTGGCCCACCCAGTCGACCAGTGCGTCGACGTCGCGGTAGCTGGAGAGGTTGGCCGGAACCAGCCACAGCTTGGCGTTGCCGGTAGCGTGCTCGCGGTAGGCCTGCTTAGCCCAAGCCTTAATGGACGGCTTGAAGCTGTGCGAGGTGGCCACCACAGTGGCACCGCCTGCGAGCAGGCCTTCGACCACCTGAGCGGCAATCGAGTTCGGGCTCACGCCGGTGACGATGGCGATATCATTCGCGTAACGGGAGGCGTTCTTGTTGGACGCAACCTGTTCGAGGGCCTCGGAGCCGGCCTTCTGGAAGGCGGCCTTGAGTTCTTCGCTCTCCGACTCGTTGGCGAACCACTGGGCTTCGGCGGCGATGGTCTTGCCAAGGCCGATGAAGCTGCCGTTCAAGGCGGCGGGATCGTTGTCGTAGTAGGCGCGGGCGAGGTCTTCACGGGCGGAGGCCCACCGATCATCGAAGAGGATGGCCTTGTTGGCGTCGAAGCGCGGAGCGACCTGCTTGGGCCAGTCGGAGCCAAGTTCGGCTTCAACCGCGGCCACGACGGCGGCGTTCTCGTCCTCGGATTCTTCCGGAGCCGGAGCGGCCACGCCGAGCTCGTTCAGCACGAAGCGGGCGGTGGCGGCGAGCACGCCGTTGGAACCGGTGACCTTCTCGGCGAAGGCGTCGAGCGCGGCGGAATCGACCACAGCGCCACCAGCGGCACCACCGGCGGACGGCAGGGCCACGGCAACACCCTTGAGCTGGGCGACGACCTCAACGGCCGCATCAATCAGCTTGTCGGCTTCCGGCTTGTTCTGCACGGCGGCGGTGGGCAGCTTGGCCAGGTCGCCGCCACGGGAGCTGGCACCCTCGCGAGTGTCGAGCAGCAGTGTGGCGAGCACGCTGGCCACCCAACCTTCACCGAGCTGCCATACGTTGGTCACGCGGTCGCGGATGTACTGCTGCTTGACGCCGGCGGCACCGAACAGCGAGCGCAGGCGGTCGCGCAGCGCCTCGGATAGCACGGCACCGAACGGCTTGTAGTTCGGGGCGGCCTTGTTGACGATTTGGGCGAGCTTGTCGAGCGTCGCTTCAGCAGCACCGTCCACGCTGGCGACTCCCAGCTCGGAACTGATGTCCATGAGCAGCTGGTTGCGGCGAGAAGAGACACCGTTAGTCAGGGTGTCGGTGGTGTCGTTGCTGCCGATCTGGTCGATGCGCACCTTGGCGGAGTAGGCCATGAGCACGCCGATGGCATCGGAAGCCTTGAAGGGCAGGTCGGCGACGGCGGCACCGGACGGCGCGCCGGCCGCGGCCTGCCCTGATTGCAGGCCGCGCGAGGAGTCGGACAGTCCAGTGGACTTTCCGGCGACGGAGCCATCCGTTGTCTGAGCAGCCTCAGTCACGGCATTTGCCGGAGCGGCACCGGAACCGAGCTCGGCAACGGCGGAACCACCGGCAGGAGCGGTTTCGACCGGGGCCGAGGCCGCAGCCTCTTCCGGCTCATCGTCGGGAACCAGCGAATCGGTGTCGGTCATGTAGACGCGGCCTTCATCGCGGCCGACGTTGTAGACGACCGTATCGTTGCCGGCGAACTCGGGCAGATGCAGGGTCTTGGCACCGAGGTTGGCCAGGGTCGGGGCGTTGCCGAGGCCGACTTCGACGTATTCTTCCACGCCGAGGCCGCCCTGTTCGCGCTGACCGAAGAGCAGCGCCTGGGTTTCAATCCAACGCACCGGGGAGGCGAACTGCCAGGAGAGCAGTTCGGTCAAGAGCAGACGGCCGAGCTTCTGGTCGTCATCGGCGTAGGAATCCCACACGGCCGGGTCGTCGAGCGCGGCCTTGATACGCTCGGACGGCACGACTTCGAGGATCTTGGCGGCGAATTCCTTGGTCATCTCGAACGGGGTGGCCACCAGGTTCGGGATGTAGCGGTCCACCAGACGGCCACGGTAGTCGATGTAAGCGGGAAGCAGCGCGTCGAGCTTGTCGCGGAATTCCGGCACGCCCTTGCGCAGCAGTGTGGAGTGGAACGGCACATCGATGCCGGGCACCAGCATGAACGCGGGCTTGCCACCGAATGCGGCCACGCGGCGGGCGGAATCGGCCTTCAGAGCCTTGAGTCCGGCGATCGTACCGGCGATGGCGTACTGCTGGCCGGCGAGGTTGTAGTTCACGATCTCCAGGAATTCGCCGGACGCCTTGGCCACGGATTCCACGTATTCCTTGACGTGCGCGTCGTCCACACCGAACTGGTTCGGGCGCAGGGCACCCATGCGGTAGTTGGAGCGACCCTGTGCGTCACGCTCGATGAGGTGGTGCATGGTGGAACCACGGTGGAACACGAGCTCCAGCACGGTTTCCAGCGGAATCACGTCGGCGAACGCGGACAACGCGTTGTATTCGCCGAGCGAGTGGCCGGCGAAGTAGGCGGGCCAGATGTCGGCGCCGGCTTCGCGCAGACGAGCGGTCTGGGCGAAGGCCACGGTGGCGAGCGCCACCTGCGTGAACTGCGTCAGGTTGAGCAGGCCTTCGGGGTGGCGATAGGTCACGCCGTTGGCGGTGAGCTCCTTCGGGTTATCGCGCACGAGGCCCAGGATCGAGAAGCCGAGCTTGGAGCGGGTGAGCTTGTCGGCGCGCTCCCACACGTCGCGGGCGGCGGCGGACTTGGCACGCTCGTCCAGAACCATGCCCTGCTTCTGGATGCCCTGGCCGGGGTAGACGAAGGCGGCGCGCGGTGCGCGGACCAGTGCGGTGCCGCGGGAGACGAGCTGGCCGTCGATACGGCAGGTGACTTCGAGGGTCATGCCGCCGTGGCGCACCTTGCCGACGCGCTCGACGGAGATTTCGACGGTGTCGTCAAGCTGAACCATGCCGTACATGTTGTAGGTCCAGCCGGCAATCTCGTAGTGGGCATCCTTCTCGTCCAGCGCCTGCACGGCGTGCTGGGCGGTGGCGGACAGCCACATGCCGTGCACAAGCGGAGCGGCCAAACCGGAGATGCGAGCGCCACGAGTGGAGGTGTGGATCGGGTTGAAGTCGCCGGAAGTGCGGGCGAAGGCGGTCATGTCGTGTGGGGCGACGACCTTCACGCGGCGCAGCAGACGGCGCGGCGTGGGCGCGATCTCCTCGTGCTCGGCGTCGCCGAACTCGGGGGCGTCTGCCGGCAAAGCATCGGAGTAGACGCGGCCGCGGATCGCGAAACGCTCGGTTTCGCGGGCAAGCAGCGTGCCGTCGGCAGCGGTGTGGGTCACGTGGATGGTGACCACGCGGCCGGAGGCGGACTCGAAGTAATCCTCAGCCCAAGACTTCAGGGTGATGGTTTCACCGGTGTGCTTAAGCAGGTCCTCCTCGTTCACCTCAAGTTCGATGAGGTGGTCGAGGTGGACGGCGTTGAGCAGGCCTTCAATCACCGGGTAGCCCTTGACGTACACGGAGCCGAGCGCCGTGTAAATCGCCGGCCAGGCCGGGCCGACCAGCGCATCGGGAGCGATGCGGCCGGGCTGCAGGGTCGTCGGCAGAGCGGCGCCGGTGGCCGCTTCGTGGTCGAAGCCGAGGTTGGCGGAGAGGGTGTAGGCGGCGGTGGCGGTAGCAAACGGACGCTCGTCAGAGGTCTTGCCGTCAAGCTGCGGCATCTCGGTGAGCTTGTCGCCGGTGATGGCGGTGTTGCCGATGCCTGCGGTGGCGGCGAGCATCGCGTAGACGTCCGGAATCAGGCGTTCGCGGTCCACGACCGGCACACGGCCGGGCTCGGTGCCTTCCACGATGAGCGGGATGACGATATCGCGCACGGCGTGCTTGGAGGTGCCGCCGTCCGGGTCGTTGTCCCAGTAGGTGTCGAGGTGGATGTCCAGATCGTACTTGCCGGCCGCGGCGTCAAACGCGCGGATCTCGTAGTACTGGTCGCCCAGGGCGGTGCCGTAGGCGGGGTTGTCGGTGATGTGGCCGACCCAGGAGATGTTCGGGGACTTGCGGATGAAGTCCTCGGCGCTGGTGGCCTCGCCGAGTGCGGCGAAATCGTCGTTCTCAGCGGCATCGGCGGCCTGCTGTTCGTCCTGCACGCGCTTGATGGCGGCGGTTTCGAAGCGGCCGAGGATGTCGGCGATCGGCTCGTCGATGGTGGTGATGCCGGCAACGGAGATCGGGCCGGGGATGGCACGCACGGAATCGGCGGAGTAGCGCTGGTCTTCGGACTGCCAGAGCTGGTCCTGACCCCACCAACGCAGCAGGTCGTTGTCGATGACGGGTACGAACGGCATGGGCTTGGGGTATTCGCGCACGAGCACCGGGAACCAAGCCACGTCGGTCGGGACCACCTTGAGTTCGGCGGTCTGCGGGTAGGCCAGTGCGAGCTTTTCGAGCGCGGGGGCCGGGTCGGCGAGAATGTCGTCGTGGGTCAGCAGGCCAGCGGCAGCTGCCTCTTCAGCAGAAACGCCATCAGCGGCGAACAACTTGGAGGTGAATTCGCCGGAGTCCGTGTCGTTCACACGGGCTTCGATGCGCTGCAGCAGGTGCTGGAAGCGGTCGGCGTAAGTCGGGTCGACCCACGGGAAGGCGAGTTCGGCGAAGCGCCGCGCCCACTCAAGGTAGGTCATGGAGGCCAGGTCGCCGAAGTAAGGCTTGGCGGTCTTGTTCAGGGCTTCGATGATTTCCTTGCGGCGGGAGTCGAGCTCTTCGGGGTGCTTCATGACGCGCACGAGCAGACGGCCGCATTCGGCGGAGTCGTTCTCGAGCTCGTAAATGTCGGCGTGCAGGTGGCTCAGGCCGGAGGACATGCCACCGACGGACTTGCCGGACGGCACCCAGTGGGCGGCCTGCGGGGCGAACACGTCGTCGGACTTGGCGTCGGCCGGAATACCGGGCGTCTTGACGAGCAGCTGCTTGACTTCGGGGCTGGTGTGAGCCTCCTTGGCGGTCATCGCGGCGGTACCGATAAGCACGCCGTCGACCGGCATGTCGGGCAGGCCGTAGGCGTGGGCCCACTGGCCGGAAATGTAGTCGGCCGCGCGTTCGGGGGTGCCGATGCCGCCGCCGGCGACCAGCACGAGGTTGTCGCAGGCGCGCACTTCGGCGTAGGTGGCGGCAAGCAGGTCGTCCAGCGCTTCCCAGCTGTGGTGGCCGCCGGCTTCACCGCCCTCGACCTGAACCATGATGGTGGTGGGGGACACGGCCTTGGCGATGCGCACGACCTGGCGAATCTGGTCCACGGTGCCGGGCTTGAAACTCACGTACGGCAGACCGTCCGCCTGCAGCGACTCGATCAGGGCCACGGCTTCGTCCAGCTCGGGGATGCCGGCGGAGACGACCACGCCGTCGATCGGCGCGCCGGAAGCACGCTTCTTGGGCACGATGCGGGAGGAGCCGAACTGCAGGTTCCACAGGTAACGGTCCATGAACATCGCGTTGAATTCGACCGTGCGGCCTTCCTCCAGCTCGTCTTCGAGGGCGGCGATGTGGCGGTCGAACACTTCGGCGGTCACCTGGCCGCCGCCGGCGAGCTCGGCCCAGTAACCGGCGTTGGCCGCGGCGGCCACGATTTCCGGTTCCACGGTGGTGGGGGTCATGCCGGGCAGCAGTACCGGCGGCTTGCCGGTGAGCTTGGAGAACTTGGTGACCAGCTTGGCGCCGGCCGGGGTGTTGATGACGCGCGGGGCGAATGCCTTCCAGTTCTGGGTGCGCTCAGGCTCGCTTTCCAGCGTGGAGAGCGTGGAGCGTTCGGACAGCGTGGTGGCTTCGACCACGCCGATGCCGGTGCCCTGCACCACGTTGCCGATCAGCTTGCCGAGCGTGTTGCCGGGGCCGAGGTCCACAATCCACAGCTTGGCCGGGTCGGCGGCGTTGAACAGCGCCTTGACGCGGGCATTCCAGTCCACATGGTTGAGCAGCACTTCCGCAGCGAGTGCGCGGGTGCGATCCTGGTCAAAGCCGCAGGCGCCAGCCCAAGACACGGTCTGCTCAACAGCTTCGGCCATGAGCGGCGAGTGGAAGGGCAGGGTGACCTCAAGGTATTCGAGGGTCGGGTTGAACACGGTGCCGCCGTGGAGCTTCTGCTCGCGCAGCTTGGCCTGATGCTGGTGTTCGCGCTCGGCTTCGAGGGCGAAAGCGGCCAGGTCTTCCGGGTAGCCGGACAGCACGTGGTGGTTGTCGGAGTTGGTGACGGCGATGGAGATCGGGCCGCGAGCGTTGTTGACGCGGGCCACCAGCGCCTCGACCTGGGCGCGGGTGGCGCCCTTGACGGAGAGCATCGGGCTGGCTTCGCCGTACTTGGGGTTCAGGCCCAGTTCGCGCACGCGGCGGGTTCCGGCGGCGCCGATCAGGGCGGCCACGGCCAGAATCTCGTCAAGCGTGGTG
>OLSL01001649.1_pt1 | contig 19952 bp, 10 predicted proteins | sample 1672511 | NCBI WGS metagenome assembly OLSL01 (sample SAMEA3136694, study PRJEB25190) | human gut metagenome | biome: human gut; feature: human-associated habitat; material: faeces | place: Austria | collected 2013
AATTGCCTCTGTTTCGATAACAAACTTCACATTTCCATCCATATTGTCAGATTTTCCGGTAAAGCTTGTATATGCATTTTCATCGGAACGAAGTGCATCCAGACGGTCCAGGACATCCTGAAGATCCTCGTTTACAACCTCATCAATCTTCTTGATTCCTTCGTCATTGAATTTCTTTGTTCCATCTGACAGTTCTTTGGCACCTTTGGCAAGTTTGCTGATTCCATCCTTGACCTGTGTGCTTCCACTTGACAGAGTACCGGTTCCGCTTACAAGCTGCTGTGTACCACTGGCAAGCTGGCTTGCTCCACTGTTCAGTGTACCGCTGTTTGCAGAGAGACGGCTTGCTCCACCTGTAAGAGTACTGGTTGCACTGTCAATCTTGCTTGCTCCACTCTGAACCTGCTTGCTTGCACTTGTGAGCTGATTTGCTCCGCTTGTGAGAGTTTTTCCTGATTTCTGAAGTTTATCCACACCATCTGTAAGCTGCTTATTGGAAGACTGAAGTTTCACTGCACCGGCTTTCAGTTCAGAAGCTGATGTCTTGGCTGTCTCATAACCTGCCTGAAGCTGATCTGCACCTTTTGAAAGTTCTTCTGCACCCTGCTGAAGTGCTGTCAGCTGTTTACTGTCTAACAGAGTGCTTACCTCTGTCTGAAGTTCTGCTGTTCCTTCTTTTACCTGGGCAGATGCATTTGTCAGGGACTCACCTTCTCCGGTTCCGCTTGTGATCAGATTTTCTGCTGCTGTATCTAATGCCTCATTATTATCTGTAAGCTGTGTAAGTGCGGCATTCAGACCATCTGCCAGCTGTTTCGCCTGATTAAGGGAATCTGCCTCAGAATTCTTTGTATCTCCATTTTCCAGTTCATCAAGTCCTGCTGAAATCTGATTCAGTCCATCCTGAAGCTGAGACACAGAACCTGCTGCATTACTCTGTGCACTGATCGCATCTGCGGCCGCCTGAACCTGTCCGGCCTGCTCAGAAAGACCGGATACCTGATCTGCATGAGCCTGCAAACTGTCAACACCACTCTGTGCTGTGCCCACACCACCGGAAATTGCTCCGATCGCACTCTGCACTGCACCGTTTACAGCGGCTGCTGTTTCTTCATCCATAGAGGAAGTATCAATGCTGCTTAAGATATCAATTGCTGACTCTGCACTTGCCAGACCACTTGCAATCGTTCCTGCATCTCCCTGAAGCTGAGCACCAGCACCGGCAGCCTCACTCACCGCACCGGCAGCTGCACTTACCTGACCTGCTACAGAATCATCTGTGGATGTCTCAAGAGAATCCGCTGCTGCCATTGCCTGTGCAAGACCATTTGCAACCTGTTCTGTCTTGCTGTTATCATCCTCACTGCCTTCTGTCATACTTCCAAGAAGTGCTGACAGCTGTGCCGACACACCCTGTGCCTGTGCTGCACCTGCAGTATAAGACTGCACACTACCGGCAAACTGTGCGGCTCCCTGTGCATAGGCAGTTACAGAATCTGCATAAGTATTGATCTTTGTAACGGTATCAGAAAGCTTTCCTGCCATTGCTCCGGCTTTCTGTGCAAAAGCACTGATTCCTGCTGCTGCAGTCTTAACGCCTTTGGCACTCTCTCCTACGCCCTCAACCAGTGTTCCTATTCCATCAATATACTGGCTGATTCCATTTCCAAGCTTTGTTGAGCCTTCTACGTAGGCCTTCACGCCGCTTCCCAGGGTGTTCGTACCACTGATATAGGCTTTGGCTCCGGATGCCAGTGTATTTACTCCCGCATTATATTCTGTCAGTGAACTGGTCAGCTGACTTACTCCTGATGCATACTGTGTCACACCGGAGGCAAGAGTATCTGCCCCGGAAGTATAGGATGAAACACCGCTCTTGAGACTTGCCGCACCACTGTTCAGAGTGCTGACACCGCTTTTGAGTGTGGCAATACCCTCATCCAGTTCTTTGTATTTCGTATCCAGTGTTGTAGTTCCATCGGAAAGTTCCTTAGCTCCATCTACCAGCTTTTCTGCTGAATCTGTAAGTTCTTTGATCGAATCCTTAAGATCATCCAGTCCGTCAATGTCATCTGTATCCAGGGAATCCAGAATATCTGTCATTCCAAAGGTAAATGTGGAGCTCATGCTGAAGTCGGTAACATCTGCTTCCATAGTAAATCCTTCCGGAATATCAATATCAAGGTCTTTGTCAACACTCTTAAGATCCAGACTGTCAGAAAGTCCAGGAAGACCAACACCGACTGCAATGTTTCTCTGTCCGTCAGAGAGCACCTTTCCATTGTCGATGGTCACATTTGTAAAATTGTCAACCGGAAGAATCATTGCTGTAACCATTACAAACGGAGAATACATATCTGTTTTCTTCTTGCCGACTTTTACTTCGTTTTTGGCATTGTTGGTATATTTTACTTCGATCTTAAGGTGTCCGCTCTTACCGGCCAGATCGTCCGGACTTACCTGGACACCATCCAGATAATAAGTAAGTTCTACAGATGCAGGAAGTTCCTTTGTTGTTGTTCCCTGATAATAAATATCCTTATCCTCTGTATTCCAGGTCAGCTCATCGCCATCCTGTTCAAAGGTTTCATCACCTTTGACATTTTTGATATCTTTAAGATCTGACACATCACTCAGATTTCCTGAGGATGCTGAATTTTTCAGCCAGTCAGATACTGTAATCTCCTGAGGAGTACCACTGGCCGAAGCATTTACATATACAGTTTCCTGTTTTGAGACACTGCTGTCTGCTGCCAGTACCGGCATCGTTCCCATAACGACAGCCATTCCTGTTGCCAGAGTAGCGGCTACTACTTTCTTTCTGTTTCTGTTCATATCCTTGACTCCTTTTCCAGCCCATAGGCTTCATTCATTTTCATTTAGGTTTCATTTTTTATCCGGCAAAAATCCCTTTGATGTATGAACTATGATCGGATCAAATACCATAAACATTGCCGGAAGTACGAGTAATACGACAATCGTACTGATCACTGCACCTCTTGCAAGCAGGGTACAGATCGCACCGATCATATCAACCTTAGAATAAAGAGCTACTCCAAAGGTTGCTGCAAAAAAGCTGCATCCACTTACAATAATGGACTTCATGGAGAATTTATGTGCTATGGAGATAGCTTCCTTCTTTGTCTTGCCAAGATGACGCTGTTTCTGATAGTTGCTAGTCATCAGGATCGCATAGTCAACGGTTGCTCCCAGCTGGATAGCTCCGATTACGATACTTGCTACGAACGGAAGGGTTACTCCCTGATAATAAGGGATCGCCATATTTACAAAAATCGCAAATTCAATAACTGCCAGCAAAATGAACGGCAGAGAAATCGATTTGAATACAAACAGAATGATCACAAAGATTGCTGCCATAGAAAGAATATTTACCCTCTGAAGGTCAACATCCGTTGTATCCTGAAGGTCTTTCATCAGAGGAGCTTCTCCGATCACCATGGATTCCGGACTGTATTTTTTGACAATCTTCTGAATTTCATCCAGCTGTGCATTACACTCATCTGTTGCTGAGGAATACTCGGAACAGATAAACTGTACTTCGTAGTTATCCGACTGAAGCATTTCTTTGATATTGGAAGGAATCATGGATTCCGGGAATGTCGGTCCGATCAGAGAATTCATTCCCAGTGACCATTTCACTCCGTCAACCTTATCGATCTGATCCAGCATCTGTGTTTTCTCTTTGCTGTCCAGCCCGTTTTTCAGCAGTACCATATGGACAGTACTCATATCAAAGTCTTCCTTCAGTTTTTCATTGGATACGTTACTGTCCAGTGTAGCCGGAAGAGACTTGTCAATATTGTAATAAATCTGTGTATGGTTATTTCCGTAAACAGCCGGATACAAAAGAATCAGGAATATAAGAAGCCATACTTTATAATGCTTTGTGATAAACCCGGAAGGCTTATCCATACTCCTGATCAGAGGTTTGTGTTTTGTCTTCTCGATCACTCCGTCAAATACAAGGATCATTGCCGGAAGAACTGTAACACAGCAGATAACACCGATCACAACACCTTTCGCCATAACAATACCCATGTCACGTCCGAGTGCAAAAGTCATAACACACAGTGCAAGGAAACCGGCAATTGTTGTGACCGAACTTCCGGCTACAGATTTGAATGTATCGGCAATCGCATGTGCCATTGCCCGGTCTTTGGCATCATATTTTTTCTTATATGCTTCAAAGGAGTTCAGAAGGAAAATGGAATAGTCCATTGTTACACCAAGCTGAAGTACTGCTGTCAGAGATTTTGTGATATAACAAACCTCACCAAGGAAAATGTTGCTTCCCAGGTTATAAACAACTGCAAGACCTACACTAAGCAGGAACAGCACCGGAATTACCAGCGAATCCATAGCCAGAAGCAGAACCAGCAGAGACAGGCAGGCTGCGATCACAACATAGATTGGCATTTCCTGAAGTGCTATGTTCTTAATGTCTGTTACGACACCGGACATCCCACTTATAAAGCACTGTTCATTTGCAATCTTACGCATATCGGTAACTGCTTCCATCGCCGCATCAGAAGATGTTGTATCATCAAAAAGCGCGATCATCATGGTTGCATCACCATTGAAGAAGCCATCTTTGAACTTAGCCGGGATCATACTTACCGGAATGCTTAAGTCAGCCACACTGTCATACCACAGCACGTCCTTTACATGCTCTACATCCTGAAATTTCTCTTTTAATTTCGCTACGTCTTTCAGTTCCATATCTTCTACGACTACCATAGAGAATGCACCCATTCCGAATTCATCCACCATAATATCCTGTCCTTCAACTGTCTCCAGTGAATCCGGCAGATAACTGAGGATATCGTAATTAACTCTCGTTGCTGCCATTCCCAGGAATGACGGAATCAGCAGAAGCATACTGATGATCACGATCAGCACTTTATGCTTTGCTATCCATTTTCCAAACTTAATCATCATGTCCTCCTTATCGACTTTTTTTGTCATTTATGACTATCAGTCATTTTTTATTCCATAAAGAGTTATATACCAAAACTGACTCTTAGTCAATATACGATTCGCCCAAAGTGTCCAAAAACTAAGCTTCTTTTTTATTAATATTGACTTCCGGTCATTTTTGACTATAATAAATCACGGAACTAAAAATCAACAGTCCGGAAAGGAGATTCGTATGGGAAAACTGGAAATGAAAAAGCAAAAAAAGAAAGATGCTCTGTTCAATACAGCCTTTGAGCTTTTTACCACAAAAGGGACCAACCAGACGACGATCTCTGATATTGTAAATAAAGCAGGCGTTGCCAAAGGTACTTTTTACCTCTATTTCAAAGATAAATATGATATTCGCAACAAGCTTGTCTCTCATAAGACTTCAGAACTTTTTTATCAGGCCTACCGTGCGATCATCGAACAGGAAATCACAGGTTTCAGAAAACAGCTTCATTTTATGATTAATTTTATTCTGGATGCCCTGCAGAAAGATTCTTCTCTGCTGGTCTTCATTTCCTGCAACCTTTCCTGGGGTGTTTTTCAGACCGCACTGGAAGATCAAATTCCAAATGAAGATCTCATATTTTATGAAGCCTATCTGGAACTGCTCGAAAAAGATGAATGCACCTATGATCATCCTGATATGCTGCTGTTTTCGGTCATCGAACTTGCAAGTTCCACCTGTTACAGCTGCATCCTTTACCAGCAGCCCGTTTCACTTGACGAATACCTGCCATATCTTCATCAATCGATCGACGGAATTCTTGACAGTTATACACATAAAGAAGCAGAACTGTGATTTTCATCTCAGCTCTGCTTCTCTTAGTTGATTTTTAATTTTTTCATCCGTTCAGCTTCTTCTCTCAGAAGCTGATTTTTTTTGTTGAATGTTCCAAATGCATCCATACAGCAGATCACTTCTCTGCATTTTTTCATGGATGCATATGCTTTCTGATACGCCTCTTCTGAAATTTCTTCAAACGGCTGCTCTACGATCACTTCCGCCGCCAGATCCTTTGCCACCTGGTAGTCCACATCATTTTCATGGAGGACACCTGCTGCAAACGGGATTCCTGCTCTTTGCAGTCTTCTGTAGGTTGGGATTCCACTTCCATTGCCGCCGATCACAAAAACCTCCGGTTTTCCCTCCGGTGCTCCCATCTCCAGACAGCCAAAAGCCGCATTATAGCTTCCTGTTGTGATCCCATAAAGATGATGGATATATTCAGAGGTAAAAATTTCTTCCGGCGGGCCGTATTTCTCAATCCTGTCACCATGAACGCAGATCACCTTATCCGAAATCTTCTGTGCAAGATCCAATTCATGAAGAGACATCAGAACCGCTGTCTGGTTTTCCAGCACCATCCGTTTCAAAATAGAAAGCAGTTCCAGTTTATGACGAATATCCAGGAAAGAAGTCGGCTCGTCCAAAACGATCACTTCCGGTTCCTGACAGATTGCCCTGGCCAGAAGTATTCTCTGTCTCTGACCATCGCTGATCGCCGTGAAATCTCTGTCCTTAAAATCCATTGCATGGACCATCTCCATCGCCCTGTGAACCTTTTTCCAGTCTTCTGCTGATAAGATTCCCAGAGTTCCCGTATAAGGATAACGTCCTGTTGCCACGATGTCCTCACAGGTCATAAGTTCCGGCTGGATCCGTTCAGTCATGACGACAGCAAGCTTCTTTGCCACTTCTTTGCCTGACATTTTGCTCATCATTTCCTGATTCATATAAACAGTTCCGGCCACAAGCTTCAGCTGTCTTGTCATGCTCTTAAGAATCGTAGATTTACCCGCACCGTTTGGTCCGATCAGTGTAAGGATCTCTCCACGTTTCATTTTAATTTCTACATCTTTGATCAGTGGTTTTCCGTCATAGCCAACCACCATCTGATCTGTATGGATAAAATATTCTCCCATCACGCTCTCTTCTTTCTGTGGATCATAATGTAAATAACAATCGGTGCGCCAAACACTGCCGTCACAGAACTGATACTGAGTTCCGTCGGTGCAAACACAGTTCTTGCGATCAGGTCACAGAACAGACAGAATACAGCACCTCCAAGGAAGCAGGCCGGGATCACAAGAAGCGGTTTTGATGTTTTGAGCAGGCTTTTTACCAGATGCGGCACCGCAATTCCAACAAAGGAAATCGGCCCTGCAAAAGCTGTCACACAGGCAGAGAGAATACTGGAAAGCAAAATCAGTGCGATCCTGAACGCCTTAATATTCACGCCCATATTCTGGGCATAGCCTTCTCCCAGCTGATAAGCTCCTATTGGTTTCGACATCAGAAAAGTAATGATAAGCGCTGTCATGACTACAACTGTCATCGTGGAAACATTTTCCCAGGTCGTTCCCGAAAAACTTCCCATCGACCAGTTATGAAGATTTACGATGTTAGAATCATCCGCAAAAGTCACCACAAAATCTGTGACCGCTGAACAGATATAACCGATCATGATACCTGCTACTAAAAGTGTTGCCATATGATTGATCCGTCTGGACACCAGAAGGATAAAACCTGTGGCGATCAGTGAACCGATAAAGGCTGCTATGATCAGCGTATAAGAAGATACCACCTGAAACCGTCCCAGAAAATAAATCATCGCCAGAGCTACCACCATTTTGGCTCCGGAGGAAATACCGAGTACAAAGGGACCTGCAATAGGATTTTCAAAGAAGGTCTGTAATAAAAATCCGGAAAGAGAAAGTGCTCCCCCAAGGATGGCCGCCATCAGAATTCTTGGCAGACGGATCTTCCAGATAATGTTATATTCCATCTTATTTCCTTCCCGAAGAAAAATAATCTTTAAAATCTTTGGGATAGAGATATCCACATTTCCGGTATTGATATTCAAAACAGTGATCACGCAGAATGCCGCCAGCAGTACGAGAAATACCGATGTATACCGGCTTCTGCGCAGAAAATTTTCATAATGAAAATCGGTTGCCCCCTGAAGGGCTTCTTTTCGTTTTTTCATGATTTCTCCTGTTACTTATCACTTACTTTAGTAAGGAATGTCATGTCTTTCTCATCTCCGTCGGTTAACATCAGATGAAAATCTGTGATCAGCTGACCAACGATATCCGTTGCCTGATACATATATTTTCCTACACACCATACATTGCCTTCCTGAACAGCTTTGAAGTCCTCAAACAATTCGTTCTTTGCAACCAGTTCGTCTACGGACTGGATGGGATTGTCAATAGTGGCATTGTATACCAGATAATCTGCATCTGCTGCAGCTGCATAGAATTCCTCCATGCTCATGGATACGGAAGCACTGGTTGTCTCCACACTGTCCAGATCCTGGAATACGTATCTTCCGCCTGCCAGCTCGATCATGCTTGGAATATAATCCTGGGTTCTTCTCACTACAATAGAACCGTCCGTACTTACAAAGAAAAATGCCACCGTCTTTTCCGTATTTTTAAAGTCTTTCAGGTCGCCGATTACCTTGGCCTGTTCATCAAAGAAGCTATATGCCTCTTCTTCCTTATCTAACATAGCGCCATACAGCTTGATCCATTCTGTTCTTGCCAGAGGATGGGTCTCGTAGCTGGAGCGGTCGATAAATACCGGAATATCCAGGTCTTCGATCATCTCCTGTACTTTCGGTGTGTGGAGAATCATAGTGGATTCAATAGCCACATCGCAATCCTGATCTACCAGCATCTCATAATCCGGCTCGCTGTATTTTCCTGCAAACTGGATCTTACCGTCTTCCATGGCCTGTTTTGCCTCTTCAATATACCAGCCGGAAGCGTCGATTCCACTCATCTTGATGTTATCCATGGAATCCAGTGCACGGAAAAGCGCCATAGTGGAGCTGGCTGCCAGATAAATCTTATCCAATGGTTTCTGCAGCACGATGATACTGTCATCCAGACCTTCGGGAGCCTCCGCTCCCTCAGGCACCAGAAGATACTGAGCACTGTCATGTACATCGATCAGCTGATAATCATTCTCATAATAGTAGACATCATAGCACTCCGCATAGTCCAGTTTCAGTTTTCCCTGACAGTTCAGACCGGAAACTTCCGGAGCATCCGGAGCATCTGTCAGATAAGATGTTTCGCTGTCAGATGTACTCTCTGTTTCTTTGGCATCATCTGTTTCGTCTGTTTCTTCTGTATCTGCCGTATCGTTTTCCTGCTGTCCCTCTGTTTTGGTATCATCTGCCTCTGTTGTCTGTGTTTCTTTAGAACCTGTGGAACTGCTCTCTCCTGCACCAGTTCCGCAACCTGTCAGCATCAGGACTGCCGCAAGGAAAATGGCTGCCATACGGCTGCATGCGGTATATGTTTTTTTTCTCATCTTTTTTCCTCGATTATGTACGATTACCGGAAAACGGTCAGCCTTCATTCGAAAAGGCTCACCGCTTCCGGTAATTCGTTTTTTTATGTTTTTCTTGGTGACTATTTATTGAAATTTACTTTGTCTTACTCTTCACAGCTTTTACCGCTTTATTATATAATTGATCGGTCTTCTTGCTGCATCCGAATACGGCCCCGTATACTTTCAGCCATTCTGCTTTTGCGAGTTCAGATTTTTCATCTGCAGAACGGTCGATGATCAGCGGTATTCCCAGAGTTGCAAAGTTATCTGCCAGATCATCCAGTACAGAGGTGGCTTCTGTTTCGCTATCACCAGTAACATCGTTTACCGTCTTACTGTCTTTCTTTTTTGTAGTATCCACAGTTTTCTTATCGGTGCTGTCTGTCTTTGTTGTCTTACCATCTTTCCCTTCTTTTACTGCTTTCTCTGTCTCGCTTCCCGGCAGAATCTCAGAGGATACAATTGCAAGATCAATCTTATTTTTTACGATTTCTCTAAACTTCAGATCGTCTGCCGATCCTGCATAGACCATATCTTCTTTTTCCAGTGCTTTGTTGACTGCTTCGATATCTGTCTCATCCTGATCATATCCAACTGCTGCAATCTTTTTCAGAAGTTTCAGGTCATCCATGGTATTCAGCGACTCCTCGGAATCCACATACGCATGTTTCACCGGCAGATGGATGACGATCATTTCTTTTTCGATTCCAACCGGCAGTTCCACATCAGAATCTTCCGGAACGATCAGGTATTTGACAACATTTGCCTTATACAGATCTGCAATAATTTCTTCCTGTGTCTGTACAACTGCCTCTCCCTCATCGTTATAGGTAATACTCTGTGTATCTGATTTCTTACTGTCTTCATTATCTCTTTTGATTGCTATCTTTACAGCTTTCTTTTTGCCACTCTTATTGTTTTTCTTGCTGTCAGTTTTTGTACTTGTTTTTTCAGAATCTTTTGTCGCGGTTTCTTCTTTCAGTTTCTCCGGATCTTTGTCTGTATCTTTTGTCATATCAATTTCCAGGAGTGTTACATCCTTATCATAGTGATAGATTTTGAAATATTTCGCATAGTCCAGTTTTGTTTCTGATTTGTATTCCAGACCGATGATATCCGGTGCTTTTTCATCCAGTTTTTCATTACTTCCGAAATTCCGTCCGCTGCTGCTTCCATCAGCAGATACACTTCCGTCACCGGCTTCATCCGCTGCTGACAGATAAACCAGGATACTGTAGGTAATCTCATGCGCCGTACTCATCTTGGTAGTCATACCGATGATACTGTTGTTCTTGTTCAGTTCCACCGGAATGACAAAAATGGATTTTCCGCCGGTATGGGTTGGCAGATATTTTTTGCCGTTTGCTTTTACATACTGATAAGCAGAACTGCTGAATACAATTGTAGCCAGTGCCTGTCCATTTTTTATCGTTACTTTATCACAGGTGATATTTACCCTTCCGCTACCGCCGGACCAGCTGAATTTGTCCGGTTTATATACGCCGTCTTTCAGTTTTGTCTTGCTGTTTACGGCTTTTGTGGAACCGCTGGTATCGGATTCATACTTGGATTCGGTATCCGGTTTTGTGTCCACTTTTGTGGTAGTATTTCCGGTTGTGTTGTTACTTCCATTTGTACTGCCATTTCCACCGGTTGTACCGTTATCCGTACTTCCACTGTTTCCATTACCACCGGTAGATACATCACCGATTTTTTTCAGATCTTTGGAACTGAATGTAATTGTTCTGTCATACCATTTCTTATGGCTTTCAGAATGGGAAGCTACGGTAATTGGTTTGTCCAGTGCAGCTACCGGAATCTCATACGTTCTTCCTGTTTTTGTTTCTCCATCCAGTGTATAAGTAGCCGTTCCTTTATATTTGATCCACTGGTCTGTATGATTTGCTGCATCTGCTCCGGTTCCCATATACAGATAATCGTAACCGATACCACTTAACGTGATCAATGCTGTCATTTTACCATTTTTTACGGTCAACTTCGTTCCAACGACTTTGAACATCGCTGCCCCGGTTACTGCGCTTGTGCTGTAGATACCATCTGCCGGTGTTCCCTCTGCCGGAATATCTCCCGTCTTTTTCAGATTTTTGGAACTGATCGTGACAGTTCTGTCATACCATTTCTTCTGACGTTCGGAATGAGACGCTATGGTAAGCGGTGTATCCAATGCGGATACCGGAATCTCATAAGTTCTTCCGGTCTTTGTCTCCCCGTCCAGTGTGTAAGCAGCCGATCCGCTGTATTTGATCCAGTTACCTGTATGCGTTGCAGCATCTGTAGCGGTTCCCATGTACAGATAATCGTAACCTTCACCACTTAATGTGATGACTGCGCTCATCTTACCATTTTTTACAGTCAGTTTGACTCCGACCACTTTGAACATCGATGCTCCGGTCTCGGCGGTTGTGCTGTAGATACCGTCTGACGGAACGTTAGATGGGGCCGGTGTAGGTGTTTCAGTTGGTTTTGTATCAATATCCGGTGCTTTTGCATCCTTATACGGATCATTATAGCTTTCTACCGGACTAATGACTTCACCTACATCCGTACAAGCCTCTGTCATTTCACCCGGAGAAGGAATTGTCAGCGTATATGTGCCTTCTGACCATTTTCCGGTCTTTGTGCTATAAAGAACATAAGACATTGTCTTTCCTGTAATCTCATTGGTAAATCCATCATGTATGAATCCATAGGATTCATTATCTAATTTCCAGAGTGACAGATAGTTTCCACCATTTCCACTCTTGATTGCCTGACTAATTTCTTCTCTGGTTCCCAGGTACATTCTGTTATAATCAGTACTGTCTGTGGCAATTACCAAATGACCTAAAGCACCACTGGTAACAGTATAATAACTCTTTTCTCCATTGATGATAAAGTCTTTGGCCTTATTCGTAATATTCGCTTTGCGATAGGTAAGATCTTCCGGAATTTCCCCGATTTTTGTCATAAACTGTGGGATTTCCAGGTAATCCTGTTTTGTCAGCCATTTAGCAGTTCCTTTTGCGTTATGTAATACAAACGGAACTTTTGTTCCCAGCTGTGATTTTTTCAGTGAAAAAGTGTATACCCGATATTCCGGACGACTCGGATCCGATTCTCCCAGAAGTTTTCCTTCTACTGCATTTGCATCTTTAGCTTCATCACTGTCACCAACTTTGCCGATATACATTTTATCGTAGGAAGTAGATCCGGAGTACAGGGTAACTGTGACTTCATCTCCCTTTACTGTGATCGTACTGTCATCCTCAATATTAAATACACTATTCTGTGTATGAGCATTGCCATAAGCGTCATAGATTCCGTTCGGATAAGTTGCCGCATCGAAGGTTTTTCCTACGTTCGGAATCTTGATAAACAGGTTTCTTCCACTGTTCAGCCAGCCTCCGTTGGTACGTCCCGGCGTGATCGGAACACAAATTCCCTGCTGATCTGCAGATACCTGGAAGGTAAATGTGGTCTGGTCATCTTTCTGTGTTCCCTGTACCACCGGTTCTTTGGTGCTGTCATCTTTCTTTCCAAGATAAATTCTGTCATAGATCGTTCCGTCTACGGTAAATGTAACGGTTACCTGATCGCCGGAGAGTTTCGCAGAAGAACTTACTACCTTAAATCCGTTTAATGTTGCCGCAGTACCGCCCTGTTCTACGGTTACACCTGCCTCCGGCAGTTCAACATCTTCGCTTCCCTTTACTTCCGGCACAACCAGATACAACTGCTGATTGCTGTACCAGTTACCGTTCGATTTTCCGAGAACAACCGGAATGGCTTTTCCTGTCAGGCTCTTATCCACGCTGAAGCTGAATCTCCATACCCCGTTGTCCTGTGTTCCGCTGATCACCGGTGTCTTGTTTTCATCACTGTTTTTACCAAGATACAGCTTGTCAAACGATTTGTTTGTGGTCTCCACGGTCAGATCGATCTTATCTCCATTCACCTTTGCCTCAAAGGTTGAGATCTGGAACATCCCGAATTCTGTTCCGTCCGCTTTGATCACCTGTGCTTTGGAGGTATCTGACGGTGTCACATCCGGATCCGGTGTTTCGGTCGGTTCCGTGGTCGGCTCCGGGTTTTCCTCGTTATCTTTGAACTCCGGAATCGTCAGATACAGGTCTGCTCTGCTGAAGAATGTTCCGTTTGCTTTGATCGGTACAAACTGTAATTTTGTTCCTGCTTTGCTCAGCGGAATGCTGAATTTGTATACCTGATTGTTATCCTCGTTGATCGTTCCCTCAATGACCGGTGTTTTCTCTTCATCTTCTTTACTTCCCAGGTAAATACCGGTGTATGAGAACTTTCCGGATGCATTCGCTTTCAGGTACAGTTCAATATTAATGTTTTCTCCATGCACTGTTGCGGTGGATTTTTCCACATTGAACATCGTAAATGCAGATCCGTCTGCTTTTTCTGCTGTGATACTGTTTTCCACTTTGCTTCCGTCCGGTACGGATGGTGCCGTGGTCGGTTCCGGATCTGTATCAGTGCTTCCCAGTGTCGGCAGTTTCAGTGCAATTTTACTGGAACTGAACTTCTGTGTTCTTCCGTTTCTTGGTACAAAGATGACTTCCTGACCATTTTTCTCTGCCGGTACGCTGAACGCGAATTTCTCCAGATTCAGCTCGGTATCCACTTCGCCCATTACCAGAGGTTCTTTAGTCTCATCATCCCATCTTCCGATATACAGTGCATCATAAGTAAAACTTCCGTTGCTGGCCGGACTTACATAGATCTCGATATCGATCTGATCCGCGTTCAGCTTCGCACTGGATTTTACGATTTTGAGCATGCGGTAATCTTTTCCGGCGTTGTTACCTCCGGCTTCTGTGGCATACACCGCCTTGATTACATTTTCTGCTGTACTGTTGTTCTCTGATGCAACCGCAGGTTTTTCCTCTTCTTTTTGTGTATCTTCCTGTACCACAGTCTTTGTATCCTCTGTCTTTTCATTTTCAGACACATGCTGTGTTTTTTCCGGAACCTGGCAGAAAACATCTTCTTTTGTATACCACTCACCGGAGGCTTTCACTCCCGGCACAATCTGTAATTTACTTCCCAGTTTCTCCTCACTGACCGCAAACTGGAAGATATACTGTCCATTCGGACTTTTCTTTCCTTCCACTACCGGTGTTTTCTCTGTATCTTCTTTTTTTCCCACATATAACTGATCATAAACCGTGCTGTCCGTATAAACTGTCACCAGATATTCCTCTTTGGTTTCAATCAGTTCTGTTTTGGTCACTTTCAGATCCGGTAACTCGTTTGGCGTTTCTGCCTCCGCTGCGTTGTCTTTTGTTTCTGAAACTTCTCCGGCTACTTCCTCTGCTTTTTCCTGTTTACTTTCCGTTACCTGTTCTTCCTGTGTAATTTCTTCTGTTACAGGTTCTTTCGTTGTCTCTGCATTCTCTGTTATCTGTGCTGCCTGTTGTGTGACTTCCGCAGTTGTCTCCGGCTCTGCAACCGGAACTTCCGCTTCACTCGTCTGTTCGAACGCTTCCGCGTCCGGAGCAGCTGCAAAGGTACCTGACGGCATACCAAGTGCCATCATGACTGCCAGGGATACAGAAAGTACTCTCTTTCCTGTTCCTTTCATCCTACATTCCCTTTCTTTTCATATATCATCTGTGACGGTCAAAAGAGAAGCGGCCGTAAACCTGTCAGTTATAAGTTTTCCCAAAAAAACTGCAGTCATATCTTTCTCAAAAGTCAGATACAACTGCAGGTATACCATTTCCTGTCTCAGACGGAAAAACATAAAAATGCTTTTCGATCTTTTGGAGTTCTGCTTTCTTCGGAAGCTCATCACCAACTTTTTCAGCAGGTTTCCTGGCTTACAGATCATTGTCTTGCCAAACCTTCTCACATATCCTCTCTATGCAATGGTATCCTATGACAACACTCCCTGTTTACAGTGACCGGATCGCTCAGGACTTTCACCTGATTCCCTATTATCCCCGCAGTCACAGCTGTTCCCTTGGGGCACTGAAAAACTCTGTCACATGTAAGTATAACAAAGTCAAAAAATAAGTCAACTCTTCTTTTCCCAAAAAATCTCTGCTTTTCTCCGCAATTCTTTATATCCGAATCCAGACTTCCATCTCATTCTCCCCTCTGTTTGCCCAGGTATAATAAGGAACAAACTTCAGTTCAACAGCTTCCTTCTCCTTTCTCTTATATACATGATACAGTTCTCCATCCTTTTTCGCTGTATCCACAACACGGAACCCATCCATCTCCACAACTTTCACCGGATTACCACAGATCTCACTGTCCTTGATCTCATACTTACCATCCGGATTCACTTCTAAAAGATGCAGATCCTTACCATTATCCACTTCTTCCAGACAGTACACGATCGGTCCACGCAATACTGCAACTTTTCCTGCATCCTCACGTACCTTCTCATCTGCCTCCATCAAAAGCAGCGGCATGGAAAAATGAAGTTTCAGAACATCTTTTTCACTCCAGGCTTTCTTCACATACAGATAACCGTCCTTTTCAGACATTTCATCCTTCTCAATGCCATCTACAGTATAATTTCCACCACACCAGTCCGGAATACGAAGTGCCAATACAAAATCTGTATTCTTTGCTTCCACAGCGATCTCCACATTTCCATCCCATGGCAGTTCCGAAGTAATTGCTACATTCGCATCCTTATCTCCCACCTTTTTGGTCAGTTCACTGCCCATATAAAGATGTACAAATAAAGTATCCTCTTTCTCTGTATATGCATAAGAACCGATAGAGCTTACCAGACGAGCCAGGTTCGGCGGACAGCATGCACATCCAAACCATTTCTGTCGAACCGGTTTTACATGGAATTTTCTCTCATCTTTGTGGCTGGCCTCCGGCAGGACTTCCAGAGGATTTACATAAAAGAAACTCTTTCCGTCCAAAGCCATTCCACTTAGGATTCCATTGTACAAAGCTCTTTCCATAACATTGGCATATTTTGCATCCGGCTTGATCTCAAGCATTCTTCTTGCAAAGAAAACCAGACCGATGGAAGCACAGGTTTCTGCATATGCAGTATCATTTGGCAGGTCATATGGATAAGAAAATGCCTCACCGATCTGTGTACCACCGATGCCTCCGGTAATATACATTTTTTCATTTGCCATACTGTCCCAGAGTTTTTCACAGGATTGATACAAGGTTTCATCTTCTGTCAGTCTTGCAATATCTGCCATACCGGAATACAGGTATACGGCACGTACTGCGTGACCTACTGCTTCATCCTGCTGGCGTACCGGCAGATGAGCCTGGTTATAAAAATAACGCAGGTCGTTTTCATGGCCTTTTTTCACTTCTTCCGGATGCTCTTTATCAAAATAATAAGGTCGTTTTCCACGCTCATCGATAAAAAACTTGCTCAATTCCAGATATTTTGGCTCTTTTGTCACCTCATAGAGACGTACCAGTGCCATCTCTGCAATCTCATGTCCCGGATATCCCTTGCATTTTCCTTCTTCCGGACCAAAATGAGCTGCTGCATAATCTGCAAAACGAGCTGCTGCTTTCAACAATTTGTCTTTTCCGGTAGCTTCATAATATGCAACGGCTCCCTCGATCAGATGACCCATACAATACAGTTCATGATGATCCTTCAGATTTGTGAAAATCTTATCTTTTCCGTTGATAATATAATAAGTATCCAGATATCCGTCATCCTGCTGAGCTGCACACACGATATCGATGGCTCCGTCTGCAATTGCCTCCAGCTTAGGATCCGGATGCTGGGTCAGAGAATAACCGACTGCTTCGATCCATTTGGAAAAATCTGAATCCTGGAATACAAAACCATAAAACTTATCTTCCGGATGATTGGGATCTTCCGGTAATGATTCAAATCCACGGAATGTATATTTTGGTTCTATAAAAGCTTTGCCCTGCTCTTTTCTCTCTTTATTCTGTTTTCCCGCTACTTTAAAGTTTCGCATACAGAAACTGGGAGCTGCTCCCTCCACCTGGTCATTCAGGGCTGCCCACTGGTACGGGATCACTTCCTTACGTACTACTTCCATCTCCTGCTTCCAGAATTTGTCATTGATCTTCATGCTGCGCAGTGACAGCGGACGAGAATACATATTTTTCTCCATTTGCAATACCTCCTGTTTCCGATTATACTTATGGTACGGATTTTTATTATTTCGTAACTGTCAGTATCATCGCAGTTACTTCTTTTCGATTTTGTAACTGTTCAGTACCTAGCATTATACTAATACAACGATCAATTTTATAACATTGCCCGGATGGAAACCGGCATGTATAAATTGGAAAGGTGGCACCATGTTATATCTTGAGAAAATGAAAATGCATACCATTACCAGCGGAAACTATGTAACCTCTGTCCATGGTATGGTGCATCCTAACCGAATCATCGGCGAACATGATTTTTTATATATCCTGGACGGTACCTGGGAAATCTGGGAGGATGATACTTCCTACGCTCTGCAAAGTGACGATCTTTTGATTCTCACTGCCGGAAGACATCACTACGGAAAAAAGCTGTGTAACCCGGGTAACCGCCACATGTATGTTCATGCACTGCCTACCGATGTTGAAAAGAAATATAACCATCTATACCCATCTGCAGTGGATCCTTCGGAAGCTTTCCGGCTTTTTTCCTGTTCCAGCCTTCTCCACTGTCAACATAATCCAAAAGTCCGTCAATATATGCAAGAGATCATCTCTGTCTCCTGGAGTCACGATCCGGAACGCGAGAACAGACTTTCCCTTCTGTTCTCTCTTTTTCTGTGTGAACTTTCTCGGCTGGAAGCACAAAAAAGCAGCCTGACTCCCATCGATCCCATGATTGAAGAGATTATCAGGCTGATTCATTCCACGCCACAGACTTTCTTTACTGCTGGAGAAATAGCTTCCCGGTATTATATCTGCGAACGTACCTTAAACAATCGCTTTCATAAGTATTGCAAAAAAACCTTTCCTGCTTTCCAGATGGAAGCAAAACTGGAAATGGTCCGGCAGTTCCTTCTTACCCAGCCGGATACCAAGCTGCGGGAAGCTGCCATCAACTATGGCTTCTGCGATGAATTTCATCTGAGCAAGGCTTTTAAAAAGCACTTTGGATTATCGCCCTCTCAGTACCGGCAACTTCACGGCTGAATATTCATCTTTTCTTCCAGTTTTTTTACTGTATACGCAACTTTTTCCTTTGTATCCTCCCGGCTGTAGGGTACCCGTTCTGCGATCCGCCGGATATAATCCTGCTCCTTTATGATCTGATAAGTCTCCGGAAAATTAATGTCGAAGTACAAAGCAAGATACGACATCCAGTAATCCATTCCGGTTTTTCGATCTGCGGAGAGGACAGATTCTTCTGCCTTGCAGGACTCCCACACCTTTGGGGATATGGGGCTTGCGCCCACTATCTTTTCATCCATATCCAGAAGTGTTTCCATGGATTCTTCCAGTTTTACTCTGCAGTTATCCAGCTTATCCGCATCCCGGATCAGTCTGGCATGCAGCAATGTCCGTTCATCTTCTATACCTTCCAACTTAAAGTCACTGTGTTTTGCGATTGCCACACAGATCAGCTGATCAAAGGACGGATCTGTTACAAACCGGCGAATCATCTGCTCCGGTCCAAAAAGAAGATCTGCTCCGTACATCGCATGATCCATAGTCCCCGGCTCAAAGCTGTGAAATCGTTTGATCTGCTCAAATCTTCCTATATCATGAAGCAGGCCAATGATCTTGGCCAGCTGAACGTCTTCCTCTCTCAGATGCATCCGGGTAGCAATCTCCTCTGCGGCATCCACTACACAATAGGTATGTACGATTTTCAGCTGAATCTTATCATCCTCTCTGTCATATTCGTCCAGATAACTTTCAAATGACTGCTTTGCAACTTTAAAATCTATATGTAAGCCCTGTTTTTCCACTTTTTCTCCTCTTTTCCCGTTTTTGACGTGAGTTTTCAAATATCTTATGGTTATGCAACTGTCATCCAGAAGGTGTTTTGTACAAACACGGTCTTTGTCAGGAGCGTTGTCCCAGTTCCCAGAATGCTACTGCACTGGCAGCTGCCACATTCAGGGAATCCACTCCATGACTCATAGGTATCTTCACTGTGTAATCACACAGTTCCATGGTTTCCGCGTCAAGTCCTTCCCCTTCTGTTCCCAGAATGATGGCCAGTTTTTCTTCTGCTTTCAGTTTCGGATCCCGGATCTCCACTGAATCGTTTCGAAGTGCCATGGCTACCGTCTTATATCCCATCTCACTCAGGCTTTCCATCCCCTGCACAGGCCACTTGGTCTTTTTATCAAAATAAGTCCATGGAATCTGGAACACAGTGCCCATACTGACTCTTGCTGCCCGGCGATAAAGTGGATCACTGCATCCACAGGTCAGAAGCACCGCATCCATATGGAGGGCTGCTGCAGAACGAAAGATTGCCCCTACATTTGTAGGGTTGACTACATTCTCCAGAATTGCGATTCTTCTTGCGTCTCTGCATATGTCTTCCACTGCAGGTAAGGCCTTTCTTTGCATCCCGCAGAGCATTCCTCTGGTCATTGCAAATCCAGTCAGTTTCCTGAGCACTGCTTCCTCTGCTGTATACACCGGAATCCCCTGC
>OLSL01001684.1_pt1 | contig 19576 bp, 19 predicted proteins | sample 1672511 | NCBI WGS metagenome assembly OLSL01 (sample SAMEA3136694, study PRJEB25190) | human gut metagenome | biome: human gut; feature: human-associated habitat; material: faeces | place: Austria | collected 2013
AGCGGACCAAATGAAGAGGGAACAAAGGGTGGTTCAAATGCAAGACAGGTAGGTCTGGGAACAACGGTAGCCCAGATATCCACAAACATTACGGATCCTGGTGGTGCACAGTCAACAGGAAATGCTCTGGATGTTATGATAAACGGAAGCAGTTTTTTCATTATCCAGGGTGATGATGGCGGAGAATATTACAGTAAAGCTGGTAATTTTACAACGGATGGTAGCGGTAATCTGGTAACCGGTGGCGGAAATTATGTTATGGGATATACCGCTGCAAAAGATCCGGATACCGGTGATTATACCTTACAGAAGGATAAATTAAGACCGGTTTCCATTTATGGTGCGGAATATATGACAACAGAACCGGCACAGACAACATCTGCAACACTTTCCGGAAATATCAATGCACAGGACGATGCATTTGATACAAAGGGTTCCGGTATCATCAGTACAAAATTATATGCTTTTGACAGTCTTGGAAATAAATACGGTGTACAGTTCGATATCAAGAAAGTAAGTTCCACAGAATATACATTAAAACCATCTACCATTTATAACGGAACTACCGTAGAAGCCGGAATGTCTGCCGTGTTCAGCGGAGATGGTGTCAATGCAGACGGTTCTGTTACCCTGACATTTGATGGAACAAAGGGAACAATCACAAATGATCCGGCACAGTTTACCCTGAATATTACGGATGGTTCTGCAAATCTTCCTTCTTTTGCCAGTGATATTACGGTTGATTTTTCCTCCATGACCAGTTACGGAAGCTCCACTTCTGTTTCGGCAAATGCTGGAATTGATAATCTGGGAGCAGGAAAAGCGGTTGGTAATATGACGTCCTTTGGTATTTCGGATGACGGAAGTATCGTTGCTTCTTATACAAATGGTGACGTTGTTACCATCGGACAGCTTGTTACAGCACAGTTTTCCAATCCGTCAGGACTTGAAAAAGCAGGAAATAACCTTTTTGCACAGACATTAAACTCCGGAACAATTAATTACCAGACCATCGATGCTGCAGGCGAAAGCATGACAGGCGGTGCGGTAGAAATGTCAAACGTAGATCTTGCAACTGAGTTTACAGACATGATTGTAACACAGAGAGGATTTCAGGCAAATTCAAGAATTATTACTACTTCTGATTCCATGATAGAAGAATTATTAAGCCTGAAGAGATAATAAAAGAGTTACGAATTAGGATATAAGAGGAAAGGACTTATGTATATAAGGCTTTGTTGCTTGTATGCATAAGTCCGTTTTATGGTTTTAATGCACAACTGATGTTGGAAAATTGAAAAATCCTTTGCAAAAATAAAAAAATTGAAAATATTGAAATTTTTTGTTGGTAAAAAAGGTAAAGTGTGGTAGAATAGTGCTATCTACGATAAAGTATTAAGTTAAAAAAAAAAGAAGGTGGAAGGAAAATGGATTTAGCTTCAATCATAGGTATTGCAGCAGGTTTTATACTTTTGATATTTGGTATTGTATTTGGTGATACGATTGACTTTGGGATGATTAATAACTTCATTGATGGTACGTCCATTATTATTACAATTGGTGGTTCGCTTGCAAGTACCCTTACCTCAAATTCCATTAAAGATTTTATGAATGGTTTCAAGTCTATCAGACTGATTTTTAAGGCACCGGTACTTAATATTGAAGGTTCGATTAAGCAGATTATTGATTTGTCGAATGTAGCAAGAAAGGAAGGTCTGCTTGCACTTGAAGAGGCCGCACAGGATATAGATGATGTTTTTATGAAAAAAGGTATTCTTCTGATTGTAGATGGTACAGATCCTGATTTGGTAAAAGGAATTATGGAAACAGAACTCAACTGTATGGAAGAACGACATGCAAAGGTAAGCGGTTTCTGGGATACATGGGCATCCATGGGTCCTGCGTGGGGTATGATTGGTACCCTGATTGGACTGATTAACATGCTGCAATTCATGAACGACCCGACAATGATCGGACCAAAGATGGCAGTTGCGTTAGTAACCACGTTTTATGGTTCTGTTATTGCGAACTGGCTGGCAACACCAACATCAAATAAATTGAAGCAGAATAATGAACAGGAAGTTCAGCTGAAATCAATTATGATAGAAGGACTTCTTTCTATCCAGGCAGGAGAAAATCCACGAGTAATTGAGGAGAAATTAAAATCATTCCTGGCTCCGGGAAGCAGAGAACTCATGAATGATAGTGAAGGCGGTGAATAAAATTGGCCAGAAGAAAGAAACAGGAAGCACCTGCTGGTTCACCGGCATGGATGAGTACATTCAGTGATTTGATGAATTTGCTTCTTTGCTTTTTCGTTATGTTATTCTCAATGTCTAATATTGATGAAGCAAAATTTGAAGAAATGGTTAAATCTTTCCAGGCAACTTTCAGTATTTTCGACGGAGGCGGTTCCTCTTTTACAGATGGTGTTTTGATTTCAAGCGGAGTGAGTCAGCTAGAAGAGCTGAATGATTATTATGAATCCATGGGAGAAAATCAGGATGCACAGAATCAGCAGATAGCAGAGTCACAGGAACAGTATGAGGAGCAGAAAAATCAGCAGCTTCTTGAAGCTTCTGAGCAAATGGGAGAAAATATACAGCAGCAGTTAAAAGCAGCCGGAATAGACAGTGGAAAAGTAGATGTCCAGGTGGAGACTCAATATGTCATGCTTACATTAAACGGTTCAGTTCTGTTTGATTCGGGAAGTGCAAATATAAGCAGCAATGCATATGATTTTATCAGTAAAATAGGAGACATACTTGTTCAGTATGACAAGCAGGATATCCAGATTATAGGACATACGGATTCTGTTCCACAGTCATCAAGTAATAAGAAGTATTCGGATAATATGGAACTTTCGCAGGGAAGAGCGTATTCAGTATATACATATTTAAAAGATAATAAAGGAATGGATGTCAGTACAATGGGCTGTATGGGACGCGGTGAAACGTCTCCGATAGCTTCAAATGATACGGCAGAGGGAAGAGCACAAAACAGGCGTGTGGAGATAAAGATATTTAATGAATACAGTTCATCCAATGTTCTGCAATAAAATGAGAACTGCTAAACGACATGGAGGTTTTTATAAATTATGAAGAAAAGTTTATTTAATATTATTTTACTTGTTTTGCTAGTGACAAATCTTGCAATGACGGCTATAATAGTATTTGCAATTGTACCGTCAGTAAAAAATTCCAACGAGCTGGTAGGTAAAGTTGCCGCAGCCATAGATTTGGAAAAAGAGGGAAAAAGCCAGCATGTAGGTGAAGGACAGATAAGTATCGATGACACGGATTTGTTTACTTTTGATGATAAATTTACTGTTGAGTTAAATCCGCTCGGTGATGGGAAGAGCCATATCGCTGTGTTTAAACTGACTCTTACATTAGATAAATCTAATGAAGATTATAAAAAGTACAAAGCAAAATTATCTGATTATGAAGAATTGATGAGAACGAAAATATCCGGAATTGTTAGCAAATACAATGAAACGGAAGTTGTAAATAACAAAGACCAGATTTTGGAAGAGCTTAGGGATGCACTCCGGGAAATGTATAATAATTCTACATTTATCTATAGTGTTGGATTTGGAGATTTCGTAACACAATAATAAATAAGATGTAGTTGGAGGTGAGATTCTGTGAGCGAGATACTATCGCAGGAAGAAATAGACAAATTATTAAATGCATATAGTTCAGGCGAGTTGGATGCAGATGAGTATAAAGAAGAAGAAAATGTCGATGTCAAAGTTTATGATTTTAAACGGCCTTCAAAGTTCTCGAAGGAACACCTGAGAACGCTCGAAAGTATATTTGAACATTATGGCAGATTGCTTTATACAAATCTTCCTGCATATCTGAGAAAAAATGTACAGGTAGATGTGCTCAGTGCAGAAGCGGTTACATATTCCGAGTTTTCAAATTCACTGTCTAATCCTGTACTGCTCAGTCTGGTTAATTTTGAACCGTTGCCGGGGAATATCGCAATAGAACTGGCAACAAATCTGGGCTTTTGTATTGTGGACAGGCTGCTTGGAGGAGAGGGCGTTGCTCTTGAGAAAAAGAGAGAATTTTCAGAGATTGAACTGGCAATTATTGAAAGAGTCATGAGTGTCTGCGTAGAATTACTACGGGAACCATGGAAGAATGTTGCAAATGTAAATCCCCGCCTTGAACGAATTGAGACCAATCCGCAGTTTGCTCAGATTATATCACCGCAGGAGATGACCGCTATTGTCACGATAAACCTTAAAATTGGTGATGTAGAAGGATTAATGAATATTTGTCTTCCTTATGCAACATTGGAAGATGTAATAGATAAGCTGAATATCAAATACTGGTATTCAACAATGCAGAATCATGAGGATGGTTCCTATGAGGAAGCGATTGAAACATTGATCGCTAGGGCAGAGATCCCAATTAAAGCGATTCTTGGAACAAGTAGTATGTCAGTAGCTGAATTCGTAAATCTTCAAAGAGGAGATTTGATAAAACTGAATTCAGGCATAGACAAAGAATTAACGGTATATGTTGGAAATATAAAGAAATTCATGGCATTGCCGGGTTCTGCAGATAATAATTATGCAGTTAGAGTAACATCTGTTATCAGGGAGGAATAGAAATGGACGGAATGCTTTCACAGGAAGAGATAAATGCATTACTGAATGGCATAGACTCCGAGAACAGCTCTTCAGATACGGATACATCAGCAGGTAATGCTTCTAGTAGCAATGCGATAGATGAAGCATTAACTCCGATGGAACGCGATATGATGGGTGAAATTTCAAATATCAGTATGGGGACTGCGGCAACAACCCTGTCTTCACTGGTAAATCAGAAAGTTGATATCACCACGCCGAAAGTAGAGTTGTCCACATGGCAGGATTTGGTTGATGAATATGACAGACCCTGCGTATTTATTCAGATATCCTACAAAGAAGGGATTAACGGAAATAACGTTTTTATCTTAAAGGATACGGACGTTAAAGTGATTGCTGACCTTATGATGGGTGGCGATGGAACAAATATAGAGGGCCAGATTGGTGAATTGCACCTGAGTGCAATTTGTGAAGCTATGAATCAGATGATGGGTTCAGCATCGACTTCATTATCATCAATGCTGGGCATAAAGATCGATATCAGTCCACCAACAGCAAATATTGTTGACTTAAATGATGATATCGAAGGAGATGATATTACAGATTTCCTAAGTGGAGATTTTGTAAAGATATCTTTTAAAATGACTGTCGGAGATTTAGTAGACAGTGAAATTATGCAGTTGTACCCTGTAGAGTTTTGTAAAACTCTTTGTAATAAATTAGGCATGGGCGGACAGCCGTCCGAAACCACAGGCACGTCAGAACCTGAACCTGAGCCGGTTGTATCAGCAGCACCGCAGCCTCAGGAAACACCGACAGCACCCGTAAGTCCGAGTCCGGCACCAAGTCAGCAGCCAGTGCCGGATGTAAATATGAATTACGGAATGCCGATGCAGGAAATGCCAATGCAGGGAATGCCAATGCAGGGAATGCCGATGCAGGGAATGCCGATGCAGAATATTAATGTTCAGCAGGCGCAGTTCCAGACTTTTTCACCGGATATTGTAGCGGTAAACCAGAAAGAGAATATTAATCTGATTATGGATGTGCCTCTTGAGGTAACTGTGGAATTAGGCAGGACAAGTAAATCTATTCAGGATATTCTGGAATTTTCACCGGGTACGATTATCGAACTGAATAAGATTGCAGGTGAACCTGTCGATGTACTTGTTAATGGTAAGTATGTTGCAAAAGGCGAGGTAGTTGTAATCGAAGAAAGCTTTGGTGTAAGAGTTACCGAAATCATAAAGTAATTCGGAAAAGTAATAATACATTGAATTTGAATAGGAGAGAAATAGTATGGCAAAAAATATTTTAATTTGTGATGATGCTGCATTTATGAGAATGATGATAAAGGACATTCTGACAAAGAATGGTTATAATATTGCAGGCGAAGCAGAAAATGGAAAAATGGCTGTAGAAAAATATGCAGAAACAAAACCAGATTTAGTAATGATGGATATTACTATGCCGGAAATGGATGGAATCCAGGCACTTAAGAAGATTAAGGAATCAGATCCGAATGCTATGGTTATCATGTGTTCAGCAATGGGTCAGCAGGCGATGGTTATTGAATCTATCCAGTCCGGAGCAAAGGATTTTATTGTAAAACCATTCCAGGCAGACCGTGTTCTTGAGGCGATTAAGAAAGCAGTAGGCTAGAATGGGTATTGTATTAGCAACGGGATTGGAAAGTTTTTTCAGACTGGTTGTATCTCTTTTCCTCTTTCTCTTTGTGTTGGCAGCCTGTTATTTTACAACGGTATGGCTGGGTAATTTCCAGAAGGGAAAGATGGGAAAGGGAAATATTGAAGTGATTGAGATTCATAAGCTGACAAATAATAAATATATTGAGATTGTGCGCATTGGAAAGAAATATTATATTTTGTCTGTAACAAAAGAACGGGTGGAAAAGATAGATATTATAGATGAAGCAGATATTGAATTGCCAGATACACAGATGTCCGGTGCGAACGAGAGTTTTGCACAGGTTCTGGAACGAATAAAAAACATTACAACACATCAGAGAGATAAGAAGTAGGTATCAGACATGAAAAAAAAGGTAATAAACGTTTTATTATTATTGTTTTTGATTTTCAGTTTTTCTGTTTCATCAGGAAATAAAGTATATGCTACGGAAACTACGACTCAGTCACAGCTGGGCGAAAATAATCAGGATTCCCTTTTTGGAATTAATATTTCAACAAGTGGAGAGACCGGTGGAATCAGTCAGGCATTGCAGATTGTTATGGTATTGACTATTCTTGCATTATGTCCGTCCATTCTGATTATGCTGACTTCATTTACACGGATTCTGATTGTCATGCATTTTACGAGAGCAGCACTGAATACACAGTCGGCACCGCCCAATCAGATTCTGATTGGCATTTCCATATTTCTGACCATATTCATTATGTCTCCGGTTTTTAACCAGATATATGAGAATGCGTATGTTCCGCTCAGTAATAATGAGATTACACAGGAAGAAGCACTGCAGGAAGCGATAAAGCCGCTCAGAAGTTTTATGCTGAAAAATATCAGCGATAAGGGTGATTTGGACAAAATGTGCCAGATTGCAGGAATTGAGCAGGTCGACAGTGTGGATGATATTCCATTGCATGTAGTGATTCCAACATTTATTCTCAATGAATTAAAGATTGCTTTTTGGATTGGATTTCTGATCTACATTCCATTTATTGTAATTGATATGGTAGTATCTTCGACTCTGATGTCTATGGGTATGATGATGCTTCCACCAACAACTATTTCAATGCCGTTTAAAATACTTCTTTTCGTATTAGCTGACGGATGGAATCTGATTATTGTAAATTTATTGGAAACAATTAAGGTATAGCAGACAGAACAGGAGGCATTATTGTGACAGTAGAAGCAGTACAGAACATAGCAAGTGATGCGTTGTGGACAATTATTATATCTTCCGCACCTCTTCTGCTGATTTCCATGGTGGTAGGACTGATTATTAGTATTTTCCAGACCATTACATCTATCCAGGAACAGACACTGACTTTTGTGCCTAAAATACTGACAATTTTTATTGGATTACTTATTTTTGGATCATTTATTCTGAATACAATTGTTGGTTTTATGGAAACACTTTGGAGTAGTTTTGGAGAGTATATCTAGTGTTAAATATTACTTATTCCCAGTATGAACTGGAAACATTTTTTTTAATATTAATAAGAATTACATCATTTATTTATATTGCTCCTTTTTTTGGACAGACAAATACACCTCAGAGAATCAGGCTTGGATTAGGATTGTTTCTGTCCTTTCTTGTTTATATGTTACTGCCGGCACAGTCGCTTTCTTATGCAACAACTACGGATTATGCGATCCTGGTAATTAAAGAGGCAGTTACAGGAACATTGATTGGGTTTTCGGTATACATTGTGTGGTCAGTTATTTTATTTGCAGGACATATTATAGATATGGAGATTGGTTTATCCATGGCGACTATTTTTGATCCGCAGACGAAGACGCAGATAACTATATCAGGGCAGTTTTATCAGACTATTTTTATGTTGATTTTTATTGCAACAGGTATGTACTGGTATCTGCTCACTGCATTAGTGGATTCTTTTACAGCAGTTCCGTTAGGAAATATACATGTAAGGCTTTCGCTCATGACCATGCTGACAGATCTGATAGGACAGTATTTTATCATTGGTTTTAGGATTGCACTTCCTGTATTTGCATGCAGTTTTCTGGTAAATATCGTGTTGGGAATTATGACAAAAATTGCACCACAGATCCATATGTTTTCTGTTGGAATGCAGCTTAAGATTCTTGCAGGTCTGTTTGTTATGTTTATTACAGTAGCTGCTTTGCCTAATATTGCGAACTATCTTCTGGATCAGATGAAAGAGGTACTTGGGATGGTAATACAGAATCTGTCTCCATAGCGGATTTTGAAACTGACAGGTGAAAAAATGAAATACTATATGAGATATAACTTGCAGTTATTTGCAAAAGACGGACCAGGCGGGGAAAAGACAGAACCAGCCTCCCAGAAAAAATTAAGTGATGCGAGAAAAGAAGGAAATGTTGCAAAAAGCCGGGAAATTGTAAATGCAGTTTCTCTTATTGTAGCTTTTTATTTTCTGAAATCCACGATAGGAAATATTGGTACCAGTATTATGGGAATCTATACACTGCTATATGAGAGAATTCCAACTTATGCTTCTGATAGCAGAGATGTCACGGTCAGCTCGGCAATGCTGATTCTGAGTGAAATGATGAAACAGATGATACAGATTATACTGCCTTTTCTGGTTCTTGGATTTGCCATCAGTTTTCTGGTCGAAGTATTTCAGGTAAAATGGATGGTTACCGGTAAACCTCTAAAACCGAAATTCAGTAAATTGAATCCGGTCAAAGGAGTAAAAAGAATTTTTTCCAAACAGTCACTGATGAATATGCTAAAGTCTGTTGGAGTAGTGGTGATCTGTATTGCCGTATTTGTAGCATCGTTAAGCTCTTTCAAAGATATGCTGTTTAATCTGTATGATTTGAGTATCATGAATGCCATTACAGCAATCGGCAATTTTGCATTCGATGTGGCATTAAGAATAAGCATGATTTATCTGGTTATCGGATTTGCGGATTTTGCATTCCAGAAATGGAAATTTAAAGATGATATGAAGATGACCAAACAGGAAGTAAAAGACGAGTATAAGAATCAGGAAGGAGATCCGAAAGTCAAGTCACAGCAGAAGGCAAGGATGCGTCAGGCTTCCCAGCGAAGAATGATGCAGCAGCTTCCCAAAGCAGATGTTGTTATTACAAACCCGACACATTTTGCAGTTGCACTGATGTATGATACTGATGTTGCCAATGCACCGATTGTTATAGCAAAGGGTGAAGATTATCTGGCACAGAAGATAAAGGCAAAAGCAAGAGAGTCACAGATAGAAATTGTTGAGAATAAACCGCTCGCCAGGGCACTCTACCAGAGTACAGATATCGGAGAAGAAGTTCCGGAAGAATTGTATCAGGCAGTTGCAGAAGTGCTGGCATATGTGTATAATTTAAAAAATAAAACAGTAACAAGAGATTAATTTAGGATATGGAAAGGAGACAGAAATGAAAAGAGCAGACCTGGGTATTGGATTATATGTATTATCAGCAATTATATTCCTTATCATACCTATGCCGAGTTTTTTACTGGATTTTCTGCTTGCAATCAATATGTCAGTCGCATTGATTATCTTATTTAATACGATTTATGCAACAGACACTCTGCAGATGTCTTCTTTTCCTACAGTGCTTTTGTTAACAACCATATTCCGAATTGGTCTGAATGCATCGTCTACAAGACTGATTTTGACTACTGGTGATCCGGGACAGGTCGTACTGACATTCGGTCAGTTCGTTGGGCAGGACGATCCTGTTGTCGGGGTAATCATATTCATTATTATTCTGATTGTCCAGTTTATGGTTATTAACAAAGGTTCTGAACGAGTAGCAGAAGTAACGGCACGATTCACTCTGGATGCAATGCCTGGTAAACAGATGGCGATTGATGCCGATTTAAATACAGGTGCAATTAATGATGCACAGGCAAAAGAAAGAAGAGAAAAGATTCAGGCGGAATCTACATTCTTCGGTGCTATGGATGGTGCTGTTAAATATGTAAAAGGAGATGCAACTGCCGGTCTGATTATCACAATGGTAAATATTGTCGGAGGTATTCTGATGGGGGTACTCCGTTTAAATCTTTCCGCAACGGAAGCACTTAATAAATATGTGGTGCTTGCAATAGGTGATGGTCTGGTAAGTGCCATTCCGTCCGTATTAATCTCGCTGTCAACCGGTATTCTTGTCACAAAAGCGGCAAAAGAGGACGAGGATATGGCGGAAATGGTATTTTCACAGTTATTTGCCAGTCCAAAAGTTATGTCGATTGTCGGAGGAGTGCTGATTTTCCTTGGAATTGTAACACCTCTTCCAATTTATGTGTTTGTACCGTTTGGTGTACTCTTTATTGTACTTGGCAGAACACTTCATACCAGAGAGGGAATCAAAGGAATCGAAGAAGAAGCCTCTTCGGCGGAGGCGGACGCAGAGGAGATACGAAAGCCGGAAAATGTCACCTCGCTTCTGCAGGTTGATCCGATTGAACTGGAGTTCGGTTATGGCATCATTCCTCTTGCAGATGTAAGTCAGGGAGGAGATTTGCTTGACCGAGTCGTTATGATACGAAGGCAGATTGCACTGGAATTAGGTACAGTTGTACCGATCATCCGACTGAGGGATAATATCCAGCTGAATCCGAACCAGTATATTATCAAAATAAAAGGTGTGCAGGTCAGTGAAGGTGAAATATTATTTGACCATTATATGGCGATGAATCCAGGAATTGTGGAAGAAGAAATATCCGGCATTCCGACTTTTGAACCATCCTTCCATCTGCCGGCAATCTGGATTACGGAAAATCAGAGAGAAAGAGCAGAAACCCTGGGTTATACCGTAGTAGATCCGCCGTCCATTATAGCCACACATCTGACGGAAATCATCAGAAGTCATATTGATGAACTGCTTACCAGACAGGATGTGCAGAATCTTATTAATAATATTAAAGATAATAATACAACCTTAATTGATGAATTAATACCAAAACTTCTCAATATTGGCGAAGTGCAGAAAGTTCTCCAGAACCTTCTGCGTGAGGGAATATCCATCAGGGATCTGCTTACCATATTAGAAACACTGGCAGATCATGCATCTGTGACAAGAGATACAGATGTACTGACAGAATATGTAAGACAGAGTCTGAAGAGGGCTATTTCAAGTAAATTCTTTGCACCGAATGAGGTAACTTCTGTTGTAACACTGGATCCTGCGATTGAACAGGAAATCATGAATTCTGTAAAACAGACGGAACAGGGAGCTTATATCTCACTGGATCCGGACAAGACACAGAAGATAGTGAAAGCAACCGAAGAAGAAGTAAACAAACTGGAAAATATGGGAAAGAATCCAATTATTGTAACGTCTCCGATTGTGAGAATGTATTACAAACGCCTGACACAGGATTATCTGAAAGATTTAATTGTTGTGTCATATAATGAAATAGAATCGAATGTCGAATTACAATCAGTTGGGATGGTGAGCATATAAATGATAATTAAAAAATTTCAGGCACCTACAGAAGCAGAAGCGGTGTTAATGGCAAAAGAAGAGATGGGGAGTTCAGCTGTGGTTGTAAATGTAAAAACAGTAAAGCACAGAGGAATTGCAAAATTTTTAAAAAAAGATTATGTAGAAATTACAGCGGCACTAGAAGAAAAAATCTATGTAACCGGTGAACTTCCACAAAATGAAATCAATGAACATATAAACAGAAACAATGATATTGTTTACGGGGAGCGGAAAGCAGATGTTATTGAGGAAAAATTAAACAGTCTCCAATCGTTGCTTGAAACGAAAATGAAAGAAGATATTGATGGTCTGCGTGAGGAAGAAAAGGAAGAACGCAGGCAGAAGACGGAAGAGGAAAATGAAAAAGAGCAATTTATCAGACTGATTTATAATCAGATGATTAAAAACGAGGTGGATGAAAAATATGCAAACCAGATTATTGCAGAAGTCCAGCCTTCGATTAAGAAGGATACAAATGTAGATACGATTCTCGGAGCGATTTATCAGAAAATTATATTAAAACTGGGACAGCCAAGAACAATCACAATAGAGCCGGGAGAACGCAAAGCTGTATTTTTCATTGGACCGACAGGTGTCGGAAAAACGACTACGATTGCCAAAATTGCAGCACATTTTAAATTAAACCAGAATGTAAAAGTAGCATTGATTACTGCGGACACTTACCGTATTGCAGCGGTAGAGCAGTTAAAAACCTATGCGAATATTATAGATGTACCTTTAAAAGTGATTTATACAATGGAAGAATTTAACCAGGCAGTGAAAGATTATTCCCAATATGATCTGATATTGATCGATACGGCAGGACGTTCCCATAAGAACAGTGAGCAGTGCGGGGAATTATACCATCTGTTGGAGGATTGTTCATTGGATGAGAGTATTACAAAGGAAAATTATCTGGTCTTGAGTGCAACCACCAAATATAAAGATTTATTAAGAATCAATGATGTGTTTGGACAGGTAAAAGATTATGGATTGATATTTACAAAACTGGATGAAACTCTGTGTCTGGGAAATATTTTAAATCTGAGACTGTATTCCGGTGCCCCGTTATCATATCTAGCGGATGGACAGTCTGTGCCGGATGATATTAATACGATTGATCCACAGATGATTGCAAAAAGCATTCTCGGACAGGCCGAGGAACAGTAGACATACTTTGGAGATAAGAAAAAAATATGCGAGAGGTGTGGATGAAATGGATCAGGCAGAAAGATTAAGAAGTATAGTAAAACAGAAAAGTGAAAATGAAACGGAAGAACAGATTATTGACAGTATTATCAAAGCCGTCGAAAATACAGAAAATCAGGTAAAGACGGAAGAAAAAAAGGCAAAAGTCATTACTGTTACAAGTGGAAAAGGCGGTGTCGGAAAGTCCAGTGTATCCATAAATCTTGCGATACAGCTGAAAAAACGTGGAAGAGAAGTTATAATATTTGATGCCGACTTTGGACTGGCGAATATCGAAGTTATGTTTGGAGCAGTTCCGAAATATAATTTATCCGATGTTGTTTTCCGGGGAAAATCCATCAGGGAAGTAATCGTCAGCGGTCCGATGGATATCGGTTTTGTTTCGGGTGGTTCCGGAATTAACGGCCTTGGAAATATGACCAGGGATCAGGTTATGTTTCTGGTAGAAAAACTCGAGGAACTTGAAAGTATGGCAGATATACTGATTATTGATACCGGAGCAGGTATATCGGACAGTGTAATGGAATTTTTATTATCCAGCCAGGATATTCTGCTTGTCACCACACCGGAGCCGACATCAATAACGGATTCCTATGCACTTCTGAAGACATTAAATGCCCGTGCAGAGGACAACGCCAAAAATCTCAGTGTGAAATTAGTTGCAAACAGAGTGGCTGACGAAGCAGAGGCAAGTAATCTCTATTACAAGCTGAATGGGGTAATTAACCGTTTTCTTGATTTGAAGCTGGAATATCTGGGGATGGTTCCATGGGATCAGAATATGTCCAAATCCGTGATGCAGCAGAAACCGATTTCCATTGCTTATCCTTCTTCAGCAGGAGCACTGGCAGTAGAAAAGATAGCGGCAGAGCTTTTGGGACAGAAGATGGAGGAAACAGAAGAAAAGAAAGGGCTTGCAGCAGCTTTTGCGAAGATGTTCAAACGCAGAAAGAATTAATGGAGAGGATGGATAGTATGGTAGAGAGAATTATTACGGAAGGAAGTAAAGTAGAACTGCAGCGTCTTGCCTCGGTAGCACAGAACCGAAGGGAAGGTACGGATAAAGAAGTAAAGACGTATTACAGCCTGGTTTCAGAAGTACTGGACGAAGACAGAATCAAAATCACGATGCCATTGGAAAAAGGGCGTATTGTTTCGCTGAGTGTGAACAGCCGGTATAATGCCTGTTTTTACACACCCCATGGGTTGTATCAGGGAAGGATAATCGTAGTTGACAGATATAAAGAAGGCAATATTTTTATGCTTGTGGTAGAACTTACTTCTGACTTGACAAAATTTCAGAGAAGACAGTATTACCGTCTTGGCTGTACAATGGATATTGTATACAAGAAAATTGAAAAAGATGCAGAAATTGAGTTTACAAGAGAAAGTATGCCTGATGCCAATGAAGACGGGGATGAAGTTTCAAGAGAGGATTATATAGAAGGGGTTGCGCTGGATATCAGCGGAGGCGGAATGCGTTTTACATCGGAGCAGAAGCTTGCGGAAGGAGATGATATTTTCGTGGTCATCGAAATCCAGTATAAGGATGATAAAAAGATCTATGGCTTGAATGCCAGAGTTATCTATTCGCAGCCGCTTACAAACCATGCCGGAAAATATGAACACCGCGTGGAATATAAAAATATCAATGGAAAAGTGAGAGAGGATTTAATTAAATATATTTTTGATGAAGAGCGCAGACAGAGGAAGAAAGAATCAGAAATTTAAATAAAAAGAAAAGGTGGTGTATGGAATGAAAAATATTTTAATTGTTGATGACTCTGCACTTATGAGGAGACTTATCTCTGATATAATAAAGTCAGATGATCGGTTCACGGTAAAAGATTTTGCGATGAATGGTCTGGAAGCATTAGATTTGATAGTAAAAAATTATCGTGCTTATGATGCGGTAATACTTGATATCAATATGCCAAAGATGAATGGTCTGGAACTTCTGGAACAGCTTCAGAAAAACAGAATTCGAATGAAGATTATTATGGTAAGTACACTGACGAAAGAAGGTGCACAGGAAACCATAACCGCATTGGAGCGAGGTGCTTTTGATTTTGTTACGAAGCCGGAGAATTATCTGGATGCGAAACAGGATGGTTTTAAGAACCGGTTATTGGAAAAGCTGTGTCTGGCGGTTAATCTTCCATTTTCGGTTTCTACTGCTGAAGATCAGAAAAACACAGCCGGTAAATTCCGTACACCGGGAGCCGGAGGATCTGGTCTGGGAACAATAAGAAGTACGATGGTCAGACCACCAAAAAATATTTCCTTCGCACCACATAAAAAGCTGACAGGAAATAAAAAAGGAAAAAGGAAACTGGTTGCACTGGCCTGCTCCACAGGCGGACCAAAATCACTGCAGTCGGTTATTCCAAAACTGCCAAAAGATCTGGAAGCACCAGTGGTACTGGTGCAGCATATGCCGAAAGGATTTACCAATTCACTGGCTGTCAGATTAAATGAGATGAGTCAGGTACAGGTAAAAGAGGCTGCTGATGGTGATATCCTGAGAAACGGATGGGTGTATATTGCACCTGGCGGAAAGCAGATGCGTATCGAAAAGGCAGGAACAAATTATAAAATAGTAACTACAGACGAGCCGGAAAGAGACGGATTAAGACCGTGTGCAAATATTATGTATGAATCGCTTGTCGGATCAGCATTTGATGAAATTACCTGTGTTGTACTGACCGGTATGGGAGCCGATGGAACATTGGGTATCGGCGCATTGGGAGAAAAAAACAATATTTACGTAATTTCACAGGATGAAGCGACGAGTGTAGTATATGGAATGCCGCGGGCCGTTGCAGAGGCTAAATTATCAGATGAGGTACAGCCGCTTGACAAGATAGCGGAAGCTGTAACCAGAAACGTGGGGTGTTAAGCCATGGATGTTAGTCAGTATTTAGAGATATTTATCGATGAAACACAGGAACATTTACAGGATTTAAGCCAGCATCTTATGATACTGGAAGAAGAACCGGAAAATGCAGATACAATCAATGAAATTTTCCGTGCAGCACATTCTTTAAAAGGAATGGCAGGAACAATGGGATACAAGAGAATGCAGCATCTTACACATATTATGGAAAATGTTTTTTCCGAAATCAGAAATGGTAAGATGAATGTAACTTCAGATCTGGTAGATATTTTATTCGACTGTCTGGATGCATTGCAGGCATATCTTGATAATATCCAGCAGACAGCAGATGAAGGTACGGAAGATAACGAACCGATTATTGCACGTCTGAATGCATTTCTGGAATCCGAAGGAAAACCGGAAGGGAAACCGGAAGAAAAACCTGCACCTGCACCGGCAGTGGCAGAAGAAGCAAAGGCAGCACAGAATTCAGCTCCGATAGACATGAAGTTTGAAGAGTTTGAAGTAAATGCAATTAAGGAAGCACTTGCAAAGAAGTTCCATGTATATAAAGTAGACGTAAAAATAGATGAGTCATGTATTTTGAAAGCAGCCAGAGCATTCCTTGTATTCAAAGCAATCGAAGAACTGGGCGAAATTGTAAAATCAAATCCATCTGTACAGGATATCGAAGATGAGAAGTTTGAATTTGAATTCTGCATTATTATGTTCTCGCAGGAAGAACTTGAAAAAGTTACAAAAGCAGTTGAGAATGTTTCAGAAATTAAGGAAGTAAAGGCAGTTGAAATAACAGAGGCACCGCAGGTTGCTTCAACAGAGGCTGCAAAAGAAGAAAAAGAGCCGGAGGAAGAAACAAAACAGAAGAGTAAAGCGGAGACAGAAACCACAGCACCTGCAAAGGCAAATGCATCCGCAGCAGTGGCACCTGCAAAGGCAAAGACCACAGCACCTGGGAAGACAATGCCTGGAAAACCGGTTGTAAGCAGATCTGTAAGAGTAGATATCGAAAAACTGGATGTACTTATGAATCTTGTCAGCGAGTTGATTATTGCAAAGAATGGTCTTGTTTCTGCAAGCAGCAGCAGTGATGGGGCAAAGTCACAGGGATTCAATGAAGAAATTGAATATCTGGAACGGGTTACAACAAACCTGCATGAATCTGTCATGAAAGTCAGAATGATGCCAATCGAAACGGTTACCCAGAAATATCCGAAGATGATTCGTGATTTGTCCAAGAAGCTGAATAAGCAGATGAAACTGTATATTACAGGTGAAGACACAGAACTTGACCGTACTGTTATTGATGAGATCGGCGATCCGTTAATGCATCTGCTTCGTAATTCAGCAGACCATGGTCTGGAAAATGCAGAATTACGTGTAGAGAGAGGAAAAGATCCGGTTGGTAATATCTATCTGAATGCATTCCAGGATGGAAACAGTGTTATTATCGAAGTAAGAGATGATGGTAATGGTATCGATATTGAGAAGGTAAGAAATAAAGCACTCGAAAAAGGAACCATTACACAGGAACAGGCTGAAGTGATGACAGACAAAGATATTGTGGATTTACTGTTCCGTCCAAGTTTCTCAACTTCAGAGAAGGTTACAGATGTTTCAGGACGAGGTGTAGGTCTTGATGTTGTAAAGACAAAGATTGAAGCATTAGGCGGAGATATCGATGTAAAGACAGCATTGGGTGAAGGAAGCTGTTTCAGTATCAGACTGCCATTGACACTTGCTATTATCCAGGCATTGATGGTAGAGCTTGGTGAAGAGAAGTATGCAATTCCATTGGAAACAATTCAGACCATTGAAGATATTTCCGTAAATGACATTAAGTATGTACAGTCCAAAGAAGTAATCAACTTAAGAGGAAGTGTTATTCCGATTGTCAGACTGGATACCATTCTTGAAATTGAGCCGGTTCAGAAAGAGGGCGATGATGATGACAACCTTACCGTTGTTATTATCAATAAGGGTGACAAACAGGCAGGACTTGTGGTAGACCGTCTGATCGGACAGCAGGAAATCGTTATTAAGTCATTAGGAAAATACATCAATAATAACAGCAAGATTATCAGTGGTGCTACAATCCTTGGTGATGGTGAAGTAGCATTAATCCTTGATGTTAATACTTTAGTATAATGGAGGTGCTGTTATGAGTGAAAATAAATCAGAATCATTATCAAACCAGTATATAGTCGTAACTATCGGTGTAGAACAGTACGGTATTAATATCCAGTATGTGGATAATATTGTAAGAATGCAGAAAATCACCAGAGTACCGATGGTACAGAAATTTTTCAAAGGTGTTATGAATGTCAGAGGTGAAATTATTCCGGTCATGAGTATTCGTGGACGTTTCGGAATGGAAGATGACGTTTATACGGACAAGACCAGAATTATTATTTTAAAACCGGAACAGCAGGAAGCGATCGGCATATTGGTGGATTCCGTAAAAGAAGTGGTATCACTGGAAGAAGGAAATATCGAGAAAGTCAGAAGTGACGGAAAAGATGAGATGAGCAAATATATTACATCAGTAGGAAAGGATCAGGGAAGTCTGATATCATTATTAAACATTGATGGAATTATAGATGTGCAGTAAGTTTGGGGGCATATTATGTCAAAGATAAATTTAGAAGAATTAAATACAGTACAATATGACGTATTAAAAGAAATTGGTAATATCGGGGCTGGCAACGCAACGACAGCACTGGCAAAGATGCTCAATACCAAAGTAGATATGAGAGTTCCCAAAGTAAGACTGTTAGGTTTCTCAGAACTGGCTTCTTCCATAGGGAGTGAAGAACAGGTTATGACAGGAATTTTCCTGACACTTTCAGGAGACATTGATGGAATGATGTTCTTTTTACTGGATCTTCCATCAGCAAAAAAATTATTAAGCCTGTTATGGGCAAATGTCGGTGCAGAAGAGGAATCAGAAAATGATGAACTGAATGATATGCAGCTTTCTGCATTAAATGAGATTGGAAATATTATTACAGGTGCATATTTATCTGCACTTTCAAATCTGACAAATCTGAACATCAATGCAAGTGTACCATATCTGCAGATTGACATGGCAGGAGCGATTTTAAGCCTGCCTGCCATTGAGTTTGGAACAATTGGTGATAAAGTATTATATATCGAAACAACATTTAATGAAGAAAGTGAATTAAATGGATATTTTATACTTGTTCCGGAACTGGAATCTTATGATGTGATATTAAATTCACTGGGAATATCTTAGTGAGGCATAGAGTTAGGATGATATTATGAGTGAAATAATAAAAGTCGGAATGGCAGATTTAAAGGTGTGTACATATCCGGACAGCCTGACCACACTGGGGCTTGGTTCCTGTGTGGGAATTGCCTTATATGACAGTGTTACAAAGGTAACCGGATTAGCACATATTATGTTGCCGGACAGTACAAAGATTACAAAAAATGAGAATATTGCCAAATTTGCCGATACAGGAATTGCGGAAACATTAAGACTGATGCTTTTACAGGGGGCAAACAGGAAAAGAATCGTTGCAAAAATAGCCGGAGGAGCCGATATGTTCGGAGGGGCAAATGTATCAAAATCAACATTCAGGGTCGGTGCTTCCAATATTGAGGCTGCCAAAGAAAATTTGAAAAAGCTTGGAATTCCGCTTGTAGCAGAAGATGTTGGAAAAAATTATGGCAGGACTGTAATTATC
>OLSL01001690.1_pt1 | contig 19524 bp, 15 predicted proteins | sample 1672511 | NCBI WGS metagenome assembly OLSL01 (sample SAMEA3136694, study PRJEB25190) | human gut metagenome | biome: human gut; feature: human-associated habitat; material: faeces | place: Austria | collected 2013
GAAGCCAGTACACATCCAGGGAGTTCACAGAATTCTGTATCGAGAAAGGAATCACACAGAGCATGAGCAAAGCCGGATACGAAAATTTAGGTTATATTGTTACAAAAATGTTTGACCAGAACAATGCATGATAAGGAAGGAGAATTCTTATGGAAGAAAAGAGATACCTAAAATGGTATAACAAGGTAGGCTATGGTTCGGGTGATATTGCAGGTAATGTGGTATATGCATTCCTGACAGCATTCGTAATGATTTATTTAACCGATACAATTGGGTTAAATGCAGGTATAGTTGGTACATTGATAGCAGTATCAAAGATATTTGACGGAGTATCAGATATATTCTTTGGTTCTATGATTGATAGAACTAAATCAAAAATGGGTAAAGCAAGACCATGGATGTTTTACGGGTTCTTTGGATGTGCACTTACATTATTTGGAGTATTTGCAATTCCAACAAATATGGGAAAGACAGCACAGTATGCATGGTTCTTTATCGCTTACACATTATTAAATGCAGTATTCTACACAGCAAATAATATAGCATATGCATCATTAACATCACTTGTAACAAAGAACAGTAAAGAACGAGTAGAGATGGGTTCTTTCAGATTCATGTTCTCATTTGGTACTAATATGTTAATTTCAGCATATACATTTAACATTGTTGAAGCACTTGGTGGTGGAGCGGCAGGCTGGAGAGCAATTGCAATTATTTATTGTATTATTGGTCTTGTTACAAACACATTATCATGTTTCTCGGTTAAGGAACTTCCAGAAGAGGAGCTTAGAGAAGGAGAAGAAGTTAAGAAAGAGGAAAAACTTAAATTTACAGAAACACTTAAACTTCTTATGTCAAATAAATATTTCTTTATGATATGTGTAGTATTCATTCTTTTACAGTTAAGAGCAGCAATGGTTGGTGTTGGTACATTTTATATGACATATGTGTTGTTTAATCAGAAATTGTTTGGTACATTCTCATGGGCAATTAATATTCCATTGATTTTAGTACTTATAATTACACCTACATTAGTAGCTAAAGCAGGCGGATTATATAAGGTAAATAAGTATAGCTATATTTTCGCAACATTGTGTCGTTTAGGAATTGTGTTTGCAGGTTACATTGGAAGTGTTCCTCTTATGTTAGTATTTACAGTATTATCATCAATTGGTGAAGGTCCATGGCAGGGAGATTTTGGTGCAGTAATTGCAAATTGTTCAGAACACACTTACCTTAAGACAGGAAAGAGAATTGATGGTTCAATGTTCTCTTGTACATCATTCGGAACAAAGCTTGGTGGTGGTATTGGTGTTGCTCTTTCTGGATGGTTACTTGATATGAGCGGATATGTTAACAATGCAACAGTGCAGCCAGATAGCTGTATCAGTATGTTAAATGTTATGTATTTGTGGCTTCCATTTGTTTTTGATTTGATTGTTACAATTGTTCTTTCATTTATGAATATTGAAGAGGCAAACAGAAAATTAAAAGAAAATAAGCAGTAACTAGTAATAGCCTCTAAAGTTTATCTTTAGGGGCTATATGTAGAAAGTGAGGAATAAATATGAACGCAGATATTAAATGGTTAGATAATCCTGAGATATTTAGAATAAATCAGAGTGCAGCTCATAGTGACCATAATTATTTTTTGAATTATGAGGATATGGAAGAGCAGAATCAGAGATTAGTACAGTCTTTAAATGGACAGTGGAGTTTTAGTTTTAGTAAAAATGCAATGAGCAGACCGAAAAAGTTTTATGAAGAAGATTATGACATCAGTGGATTTGACAAGATTATGGTTCCGGGTCACATCGAACTTGCAGGTTATGACCAGATTAGATATATAAATACAATGTACCCATGGGAAGGTAAAACATATAGAAGAGGAGCTTATACATGCGGTAATAATATTTCCGGTGCAGGAATGTTTAGTGAAGCAGAGTATAATCCGGTAGGATCATACGTTACTCGATTTGATTTAGACGAAGCACTTTGTGGCAAGCGAATTTCTATTTGCTTTGAAGGTGTAGAACAGGCAATGTATTTGTGGCTTAATGGACAGTTTGTTGGTTATGCAGAAGATAGCTTTACACCATCTGAATTTGATTTAACACCATATATCAGAGAAAAGGGTAATGTATTGGCGGTTGAAGTTCACAAGATGTGTACAGCAGCATTTTTAGAGGACCAGGATTTCTTTAGATTCTTTGGAATATTTAGAAATGTATCATTAAGGGGTATTCCGGATGTTCATGTTGAAGATATGTGGCTTAATCCAATATTAAATAGCGATAATGAAAGTGGAAAGCTTGAAGCAACAGTTAAAGTTTCATCTATTGCCAGCAAAGATGTATCAGTTCATTTAGTTATGAAGGATATTACAGATAAAGTAGTATTGGAAAGCAACATAGCATTAGAAGAAAAAGATGGTAAGCTTATTGGTTTTATCTCAGAAGATGTAACAGAAGTAAAAGCTTGGGATAATCACAGTCCTTACCTTTATAAAATAGTTCTTGAAGTAAGAAGTGCAGATGGAGAAATATTAGAAGTTGTTCCATATAGCGTTGGCTTTAGAAGAATAGAGATTATTGATAAGGTTATGTACTTAAATGGAAAAAGACTTGTAATAGTTGGTGTAAACAGACATGAATGGAATCCAAAGACAGGAAGAAATATTAGTATAGAAGATATGGTTTCAGATATTTCTTGTATAAAGAGAAATAATATCAATTCAGTAAGAACATGTCATTATCCTGACCAGATTCCTTGGTACTATATGTGTGATGAGGCTGGAATATATGTAATGGCAGAGACTAACTTAGAAAGTCATGGTTCATGGCAGAAGTTAGGAGCTATTGAGCCATCTTGGAATGTACCGGGTTCTGTACCACAGTGGAGAGAAGCGGTAGTTGACCGAGCAAGAAGTAATTATGAATCATTCAAGAATCACACATCAATTATTTTCTGGTCACTAGGAAATGAGTCTTATGGTGGAGATGATATTGAAGCTATGAATACTTATTTCAAAGAGCAGAATGATGGAAGATTAGTACATTATGAAGGCTCATACTACACAAGAGAATACGAAGATACAATATCAGATGTGGAAAGCCGTATGTATGCTAAGCCATATGAAATTGAAGAATATTTAAGTAACAATCCAAAGAAACCATATATTTTATGTGAGTTTATGCATGATATGGGTAATTCAATGGGTGGACTTGATTCGTATATGAATCTTATTGATAAGTACGAGATGTATCAGGGTGGATATATATGGGATTTTATCGACCAGGCACTTTTAGTAAAAGATGAAGTTACAGGAAGAGAAGTATTAAGATATGGTGGAGATTTCGATGATAAGCCATCTGATTATGAGTTCTCAGCTGACGGAATCGTTTTTGCTGACCGTAGAGAAAAACCAGCAATGCAGGAAGTGAGGTATTTTTATGGATTGTACAAATAAGAAAGAAATTAGAGTTGTATATGGAGATTACACACTTGGAGTACACGGAGAAGGATATGATTATATATTCTCCTATGCACAGGGCGGTTTGGAGTCAATTGTAAAAAATGGTTATGAATGGTTATATCGTTGCCCAAAGCCTACATTTTGGAGAGCTTTAACTGATAATGACAGAGGAAGTAAGTTCCATATTAAGAGTGGTAATTGGATTGCTGCAGATACATTTATAGACTGTATTGATATTGAAGTAATTACAGATGGCGAATCACAGGGAAAGCCGATTGCGCCTGATAATAACAAATATGGTTCAGATGTATATGCAAGTGAGGTAAGTGTGAAATTCACTTATCAGACAATCATTAATCCGACTACAACAGTAATTGTCACATATACAGTTAATAATAAAGGAAACATTACAGTGAATGTGCATTATGTTGGCGTGAAGGGACTTCCGGAATTGCCAGTGTTCGGCTTAAGATTTATAATGCCAACTTTAGCAGATAAGTATATATACAATGGATTATCCGGTGAAACATATCCAGACAGAAAAAAAGGTGCAACGAAGGGCATATATGAAGTTGATGATTTAAGCCTTACACCATACATTGTTCCACAGGAATGTGGCGTTAGAATGGATGTAGATTGGGTAGAAATCGTTAGACATACAAGTCTTAACAATGCGAGAAAGGATATTTCACCACAGGTATTAAGACTTGAAAAAACAGATAAAGAAATAGCATTTTCTTGTTTACCATATACAGCATTAGAAATAGAAAACGCAACACATCATGAAGAGCTTCCACCTGCTAGAAGAACAGTGTTATGTGTATACGGAGCTGTTAGAGGTGTTGGTGGTATTGATACATGGGGAAGTGATGTAGAAGAGGCTTACCATATCGATGCAGGAAAAGATATAACATATTCATTTAAGATATGTTAAGCAGATGTAACTGATTATGAAGTTATAGAATGGTGTAGGCTTCACTGTTAAAGAAGTAATTGAAACAGCAAGAGAAGTAACAAAGCATCCAATTCCAGCAAAGGAAGAACAAAGAAGAGCAGGAGACCCATCGGTACTTATTGCTTCAAGCGATAAAGCAAAGAACGTACTTGGTTGGAAACCACAATTTGCAGATTTAAGTGTAATCATTAAGACTGCGTGGGAATGGCATGTAAATCATCCAAGCGGATACTAGGATAAATGGAAGGAGGTTTTTGATATGAACAAATTGATTTCTGAATTGGTCAAATATGGAATCCAAAGAGGGTTAATTGACGCAGAGGACAAGGTCTTTGTAATCAACCGGCTTCTAGAAGTGTTTGGATTAAATAGCTTTGAATGGTCAGATGAGGAAGTAAGAGAAATTCATTGTATATTGTCAGATATGACAGATTATGCAGTGGAAAACGGAATCATTGAGGAAGATACAATCACAAACAGAGATTTATTTGATACAAAGGTGATGGGAATTATAACACCAATGCCATCAAGCGTAAGAAGTAAGTTTAAGGAATTATATGAAAAGTCTCCAAAGCTTGCAACAGATTTTTATTACAGATTTAGCCAGGACACTAATTATATCCGTGCTGACAGAATTGCAAGAGATGAAAAATGGAAAGCAGATACAGAATATGGCGAGATAGATATTACAATTAATTTATCAAAGCCAGAGAAAGACCCAAGAGATATTGCAAAGGCAGCAAGCCAGAGTAAGAGTGAATATCCTAAGTGTTTATTATGCGAAGAAAATGAGGGATATGCAGGAACATTATCTCATCCAGCTCGTCAGAACCACAGAATTATTCCAATAAAGTTAAATGAGCAGAACTATTTTCTGCAGTATTCTCCTTATGTTTATTATAATGAGCATTGCATAGTATTTAACGAAGAACATACACCTATGAAGATAGATAGAAGTGTATTTGTAAAGTTATTGGATTTTGTTTCAATGTTTCCACATTATACAATTGGTTCTAATGCAGATTTACCAATAGTTGGTGGTTCTATTTTGAGCCATGACCATTTCCAAGGTGGAGCATATACATTTGCTATGGCGAAGGCACCATATGAATATAAGTTTAATGTGACAAAATATGAGGGCGTGACAATTGGTATTGTAAAATGGCCTATGTCGGTGATTAGATTACAAAGTGAAAGCAAAGAAAGTATAGTAGAACTTTCAAGTGGAATTTTAGATTCTTGGAGAGCATATACCGATCAAGAGGCATTTGTATATTCTGAAACAGATGGTGTGCCACATAATACAATCACACCGATTGCAAGAATGAATGGTTCGTTATACGAAATGGACCTTGTGCTTAGAAATAATATTACCACAGAGGAAAAACCTTGGGGTGTATATCATCCGGACGAAAAATTACATCATATTAAAAAAGAGAATATAGGCTTAATCGAAGTAATGGGATTAGCTGTATTGCCGGCAAGACTTAAAAAAGAAATGGAAGAGCTCGCAGATGCGATTATAGCAGGAAAAGATATTAGAGCCATAGATAATATCAGCAAACATGCAGAATGGGTAGATGAATGGTATGCAAATTATGAAATTACTTCTGATAACATAAAGGAAGTATTACATATAGAAATTGCAAAAAGATTTGTTCAGGTTCTTGAATGTGCAGGTGTATTTAAGAGAACTGAAAAAGGCATGGAGCAGTTTAAAAGATTTTTGTCAGTTTTGTAGTTATTAATTTGAACAAGTATGATGGATAGCATGTAGATAGGAGATGATTTTGTGCCATTGACATATGAAAAAAGAAATAAAGGAGTATCGGCAGAGTGGAAAAAATCTGTGCATGTTCCGCCACATTTGCATGAAGCAATAGAAATAATTTATGTGACAGATGGTACAGTTGAATTGGGTGTAGGACAAGAATTGTTTCATATGGAGCAAGGTGATTTTGCCATAGTATTTCCAAATGTTATCCATCATTATCAAGTGTTTGGTCAAGGAGAAAATAAGGCTATATATTTATTCTTGGACCCATCATTAACACAGAATTTTTATGAGGATTTACAAAAGTATAGCCCGGCATATCCGATAATTGATAAGGAACATGTGCATATGGACATTGTAAATTCAATAAAAGCACTGGCAAATAATACAGAGAGTAATCCAATGATAATTCAAGCATATGTACATATTATGTTAGCCCATGTATTTTCTGATATGGAAATGACCGATAAAGATTTTGTTGGAGGCGACGATATAATATACTGTGCGGTTGAATATATTGCAAAGAATTTCAGGGAAGATATACATCTTGAAAAAATGGCGAATGATTTAGCAGTTAGCAAATATGTGCTATCTCGAATGTTCGCAAAGACATTTCATTGTAACTTTAAGAAATACTTAAATGGAATAAGACTTAATTATGCGATTTCAGCTTTGGAGAACACTAATGAGTCTATAACTAATATAAGTCTTGATGCAGGCTTTGAAAGTCAGCGTACATTTAACCGTGTATTTAAGGATAGATACAAGATGACACCAAGGGAATATCGAAACAGAATGCATAGTAAGAGAAGTAAGGAGAGTATTGTCTAAGATGATAGAAAGAAAATATTTTGGAGAAACATTTGCAAGGAATTCCTTCTTCCAGTTGCGTAGGAGATTTGGTTGAATATCGTTTTCAACAGCAAGGGCATTAAGTTCTTTTTCTCCTTTAAGCAGCTGGAGTACGAGGTTGGTTTTAAATTCAGCACTGAAATTTCTTCTTGATCTGGACATAATAAGTACCTTCTTTCACTTGTTGGTTATAGTATATCAGATTCATTAAGAAATGTCGTGTTCAGTGTCTTAATTTATGAGACCATTATACAAAAAAGAATGACTTTTTTGTATAATGGTCTTCCAATAGAATTGCATGAATAGTTATTAGTAAATTTATCACTACACAAATATGATTTTCAATAAAATGATAATACGTTTGTTGTTGATAATTGGCAAACGATGTGTTTAAAGGTTAGAAGCGATAGATATGATTGCTAAAATATATTGAGTAGAAATCAAGTAAATCATTGATAAATATTGTAATTTTCTTTTTCATTTTAAAAATCTCCTTTTGTTGTTTTCATATCCTCATTATAAACTAGTTTCAAAGAATTTCGTGCCAAATAAGAATTAAAAATGGTCAAAAGTTGCAGAATAAATTGTTGATTCTGCTCTTAGTGATGTATTTTGCAACCCCAAAGTGTAACAAAGTGCAATGCAAAAATGTAACACCCTAGAGAGTTATTGAGTTGCTGAATCCTTCATCAAGGAATGTTCAAATCTCCAGCTTTCTCGATCAAATACGATAAGATGGCTGTGATGAACCAGACGGTCTATTAATGCCGCTGTAAGTTGGTCGTCATAAAAGATCCCATTCCATTTGCTGAATTCTATGTTGGTTGTAAGTATCAGACTGCGTTTTTCATAACAGTCTGCAATTACCTGAAATAAAAGTTGGGAACCTTCCGCATCAAACGGAAGATAACCCCACTCGTCACAGATTAGCAGATCGAGCTTGCTGAGACGTTTTAGAAGTTTGGTAAGAGAGCCATCCGATTTTGCATCTGTCAGTTCATTTACCAATGATGCTGTCTTATAAAACTTTACTTTTTCACCCTGCATACAGGCTTCTACTCCAATAGCAGCAGCCATATGACTCTTGCCTGCACCATTACGTCCATAAAGAATAAGATTTTCGTTACGACTCATAAAATCAAGAGTTTTTATTCCATCAATACTGATGGTATTCGGGATAATGATTTTATTGAAATCATATCCTTCAAAAGTTTTCAGATTATCGAAACCAGCCTGTTTTAAATGCAACTTTTTTCTCTTATTGTTTCGATAATCAATTTCTGCTCTGAGAACTTCCAGCAGATACTCCTGCGGAGTGCTTCCAGACATAGTCAATGCATTCTCTGCAAAGGTTGTGCTAAGACGCAGTTCTTTGCAGCAGGAGAGGATTTGTTCTTTCATTATACTGACACCTCCTGACCAAAGAGGGAATCGTATTTATTGTTATTCGTGGTAAAACCTGGCATTGAGATTACATTGCATCCCAGTTGCATTGGTTGCATTTGCTGCACACCAGACGTAAGTGTTCGATATGCTGCAAGTATACTGTCGGCATCTTTTACACCATTGCTGATTGCAAATGCAAGTGCATCTTCTGCAGTTCGCATATCATGCTTCTGCGGCATTGTGTATAGAGAAGTCAATCCTTTCCGTTTTCCATCTGCGTTTTGTTTACTGAGGTATTTTTGCCAGTTATCAGGGAGCTGTTGGTAAAATTCTGTGTATTTCATTGCAGCAGGGCGTCTTGACATCAAATCTATGTAAGGAAGCCATTTCATGGATTCCAGACCATTTCCATACAGCCTTGGATGTTCCATGATGACCTCGTAGGAATCATTTAAAATCCATACCTTATCGCTTGATGCTTTTACATATACATTCTCTTTTGCATACCTTTGAGAGGAAGAATAGAGATTATTGTCAAAAGTTACCTTGGCATAATTATCCGTCTTTCCTGGTTCTAAAAGAAAGATTTCATACGCTACAGGATTTATTGTAAGCATTTCTTGTAGGTCTTCTTGAAATAAAGATTCTATGGAAATCTTTTTTGCATAATGTTCTCGCCTGGCATCTTTTTCGCAGGCAATAAACAAGGATTGATTAAATTGGTTAAAATCAAGGATTGTAGGAATAGGAACAAACATATTTCTTCGTTCATAACCTACTTTGTTTTCTACATTTCCTTTTTCCCAGCCGGCAGCCCCATTGCAAAAGGCAGCTTCAAATTTATAATGAGCCATAAATCGTTCGAAACCATCTGTAAGGGTTCTGTTATGTCCATTCCCCATATGTGCCACTGCACTGGAAAGATTATCAAATAGGATGCGGTTTGGCACTTTACCGATATGTTCAAATATGTTTCGCATTCCCTGCAGAAGGCATTGTTGGTTCTCGCCGCCAAATATCTGGCAATAAGCTTGATTGCTATAAGGAAATGACACTGTGAGTTTCAAAGCATCAACCATGTCGCCTGAGTTGTTGATATAGGAAAAATGACCAAAGTCAACCTGTGCTTCACCAGGTGGATGATACAAAGGCAAACGTGCCTTTTGCTGTGATTTATAAATTTCTTTCTTTTTATAAGAAACATAGTATTGAACAGTTCTCAGTTTTACCTCGAGTTGTTCTGGTATTCTTCCTGTAAGCGTTCAAATACGCGTTTTGCAGTATGTCATTGCTTGCGTGGTGCTTTTAAATCATCTAAAAGCCATTGGTCAATAATAGGTTTTAACGGATCCAATAAAGAAACGGATTCCTTCGGTGGATACATAGGCTCATTGAAGTCCTCCATATCCAGGTATTTTCTAACTGTTTCATAATGATAACCTGTCCGTCGCATGATTTCACGGATAGAAAGTTCTTCCTTTTCATACAAACGTTTGATATACTTGATATCGTCCATTGATAACATCCTTTCTTTGTCCTCCTTAAGTTCTTGTCAAACTCAAGGATAACGGATTTGTGAGGGTGTTACAATGGATTTTTTGTTGCAGGAAGTGTTACACTTTTGGATTGCATTTCGTTACAGTTATATTTTACACTAAACATGTTTTTTGCTTTGTGGTACTATTTTGGTAGTAAAGAGAGGACTTCATCAAGATGGTGCACAGTGGATAGCATTATGTTCTATGCATGAGGCTATGTTATTTTCCACTTAAAATATTCATTTGAGCCTGCATTTTCATAATCATCTTCATTATAGGCTGGTCTGGCATTTGTGGAAGGTTTTGCTGGAGTCATTGCAGTAAGATAAATCAGATTGCCAGGATCTGTGTACTCTGGAAAATTTTGTATCTTTTCCGTGTGCCTGGAGTGAAAGGTCACTTTCTTCAAGCAGAAAAGTGTTTCAATGGTATCTTCATCGGAAATGCGGACAGACATAAGGTTGGTATATTCAGATTTGCTATTGTTGATAAGTGAAGGCATAAGAATGTTTTGGATGTAATGAAAAGGTTGGAGATAAAGCTGGATGGCAATTGGTTCTATGAGGATTCTTAAAGAATTTATGATGAAAGTATTGGCAGAGACGCTGATAAAGAAATGACGGAAGATAAGGAATAGGGGCAGAGAAAGATAAAACTTAAAAACAGCAAGGAAGGTTTAAATATAAAGCTCCCTTGCTATGGAATTATATGATAAAATCTCTTAAATGAGTGTTAATTCAATATCTTTAGGAGAAGAAAAGTATACTCTGATTCTATCTCCAACTTTTGCACCGATTTTTGAATACCAGTTACCTAGTGCTCGTAAATTTCCATTTCCTGCAAATTGTTTGGCATATTTGTCTCCAGCAGATACACAGCCTTGAGATTTTAGTTCACAATTTAGCAAACCATCAGAACTTACACAATGGAAAATATTTTGCCCAAGAATATCATATCCGTTTGTGTGATTTGAGTTATATAAACTAAATTGTACTGCATAAGTGCGGGGAATTGAAAGATATCCTTCGCCATATCTAATATCCCTAGAAGCTGTATATCTCTCAGTTCCACAGCCTAGCTGAGAAGGAGTTAATTTTACAATAAAAGAATCATTAGTTTTTGCCATAAAGGTTTTCCTCCTTAATAAAAAATATAAGTTTATTATAAATCTAAGAAAAATGAAATACAATATATTTAAACACATTATTTTTAGTTTGTGCTATATGCTTAAAAATTATTTTGACATTATCAAAAAATATGTTTATAATATGGAATGCAGATAGTAAGCAGGAGGATTAGTGCATGACAATATCAGAACAAATAAAAGTATTGTGTGTGAGATGTGGTGTAAGTGAAGCTGAATTGGCAAGACGGTTGGGAAAATCGCCACAAAGTTTTAATTCGAAAATGAAAAGAGAAAGTTTTACAGTAGAAGATTTAGATAATATTGCAGATGTATTGGGTGTCGAATTTAACAGAGAATTTATATTAGCAAATGGAGATAAAGTTTGATGAAGGATATTGTAAAAGAATTTAAGCTTGGAGAATTATTTTGTGGTCCTGGAGGATTGGCATTAGGAGCAACGACAGCAAAGATTGAAGATTCGGATTATAAGATTATCCATAAATGGGCAAATGATTATGATAGAGATACATGTAATACATATACGAGAAATATCTGCCCAGATGATGGCGAGAGTGTTATTTGTGGAGATGTAAGAAAACTTGATATTGACAGTCTTGGAGATATAGATGCATTAGCTTTTGGATTTCCATGCAATGATTTTTCTGTTGTAGGTGAGCAAAAGGGATTTGATGGTGTATATGGTCCGTTATATACATATGGGGTAAAGGTATTAAAGAAATATAAGCCTTTGTGGTTTTTGGCAGAAAATGTTGGCGGTTTAAAGAGCGCTAATGATGGAAAGGCATTTCAGAAGATACAGGAAGATTTGAAGAATGCTGGATATAGAATATATCCTAATTTATATAAATTTGAGGAATATGGGGTGCCGCAGGCAAGACATAGAGTAATAATTGTTGGTATCAGAGAGGATTTGCCATATGAATTTAAAATACCTAGTCCAAAACCATATAAAAATGTTGATGTTACTTGTAAGAATGCAATAGAGAATCCTCCAATCGGAAAAGAAGCTTATAATAACGAGTTGACAAAGCAATCCGAAATAGTTATAAAGCGATTGAAATATATTAAACCGGGAGAAAATGCGTTTACTGCGGATTTGCCAGAAGAATTGCAGCTTAAAGTGAAAGGGGCAAGGATAAGTCAGATTTATAAGAGGTTAGATCCAGATAAACCTGCATATACAGTAACTGGTTCAGGCGGTGGTGGAACGCATATGTATCATTATTCGGAGCCAAGAGCATTGACTAATAGAGAGAGGGCAAGATTACAGACATTTCCAGATAATTATATTTTTGAGGGGTCTAAAGAGTCTGTTAGAAAACAAATCGGTATGGCGGTACCTGCAAAAGGAGCTAAAATCATCTTTGAAGCTATTTTAAGAACATTTGCGGGAATTGACTACGAAAGTGTAGAACCAAGTATAAAGGAGTAAGGTATGTATACTGATAATTTTGAAGAAGAAATATTATTTACACCAGCCAGAAAAGATGGTGAAGCATGTAATCATTTGAAAATTGTTACAGCATTTACCGATGTTGAGAGAATATCAAGTCACTTGATAAAACTATTTGATGGCAGGAATAAAGAATATGTGTCTGGAATAAAGGTGGACATTATACTTGGAATGACAAAAGGTACGGGTCTGACACAAAAGAAACATGACAAGATATGTTCATTGATAAAAAGATTGAATAGTGTATCTGGAATGCCTCAGATATCATGCAATTATATTGTGGAAGGTAAACAGGTACATTCGAAGGTGTATGTATGGTGCAGGGGGCGAAAGGCAATAGAAGCTTTTAATGGTTCAGCTAATTATACCATGAATGCATTTTTTGCAAGAAGAGAATGCATGGATGTATGTAATCCTAAAGAGGCAAACCATTATTTCAATAGTCTATTACCTGATACGATAAATTGCTTTGATGGGCAGATAAAAGATAAGGTTTCATTTTCTAGCAAGAAAAATGTGGAAGATGATGTTGCGGATACTAATTTGGAAAATTTATCTTGGGAGAATTATCAGACTATTGAGCCGGTAGATACATTAGAAGTTTCTTTATTGAAAGCTGATGGCAGCGATACTGGATATGGTTCTGGCGTAAATTGGGGAATACGTAAAAATGGCTATAAGAGAAATAGAAACCAGGCGTATATTCCATATAATGTGGCAGATCATAAAGATGGATTTTTCCCAGATGTAAATGCTGATGGAAAGTATCCAGTGTTTAAGGTTGTAACAAAGGAATATGATGCTTTTTATATGAGACAGGCACAAGCAAAGGGAAAGGCATTAGAAACTCCAGAAAGTAATGCGATAATAGGAGAATGGATAAGGCATAAACTTGGAGTGCCGGATGGCACATATATTACAAAACAGATGTTAGAACAATATGGTAAAACAAAAGTTTTGTTTAAAAGGTATGAAGATGGCATATATACTTTGGAATACTAATTCTGGCATTAAGGAGTAAACAATATGGAGCAGAAGGTCAATATTGATATTTTAAATGATTCACAAAAACAGGCGTTAGTCTGCATGTATTATGCTATGCTTCCCAAAACAGATGTAAGGTATAAGCAGCGGATGCATGATTGGGAAGTGTTAGAAAAGAGATTCGGAATAAAAAAATCAACATATAGGTATGCAAAGGATACTTTTGATTCTTATTTTACTGGTAATGGAAGAAAAGGCTGGGGAGAGAGTAGAGATTTAAAAAGACGAGGTATAGCATATCAGGAAGTATTTGATTTATATAAGGATAATTCTGCAGATCAATTGGAAAAAGCTGTAGCGGAGATTATTCATAGATATGAGTATGAGGAACCAACATTTGTATCTATGAAATGTGGTTTCACAGAAACAGTACATAACATTCTAAATGGTAATAAATATATAACAGTGGATGGGGTTTATACGCTGAAAGAGGAATTGGATATAGGAAAAACTGTATTTGTTACATTAGGAGGGGATACAGGAAAAGCAGAAGTGGATTGGGTCCCAGGGTTTATAGGAGTAGCACATGTTATTAAAGAGCCATATGATTTTGGATATAATGGTAAAGAAAAGTACTTTAAGTTTGATATAGAAGTTGACTGCGTTTTTGATAAGCCATTTAAAAGAGAAGATTTTTTAAGTTATAGAGACGCATACGATGCTCCATATATAGGACCAGAGTTATCAAGAGATCCGTCACAGGCATTAAGTACTTTGGATATGATAAAGGCTGTTGCTGTTATACGTGCAGTACTTGATGAATTCCCCAAAATGCTTGAAAAATTTAAAGAAATTTTTGACCGAGAGTTTATGGACAGGGTGCTTGGAGCAGTTACTGTAATGATACCAACATCTGTAAAATTTGGAGAAAGCAAAGAGGATGCAGTAAATTCTATTCAGGAAGAAATGAGCATAGAGAATGAAGGCTCTGAGGAGGAAGAAATGGAATCTAAGCCATATATTGAACCTGATTATTATACAGGGTGTTCACGAAAAAATAAGGATACAGGGGCTGTATATGCACACAATAGAATTGTATTTGGAGCACCAGGAACAGGAAAAAGTTTCAAGCTGAATGATGAGCAGAAGGATCTCATTTCAGAAGGTGGAGAGTACGAAAGAGTTACATTCCATCCAGATTATTCATATGCTAATTTTGTTGGAACATATAAGCCAGTACCTACAAAAAGTGGAATATCATATGAGTATGTTCCTGGACCATTTATGCGGACATATGTAAAGGCAATAGAAAATGGACAGTCGGAGAATAAGGAAGATGTAAAACCATTTCTGCTTCTTATAGAGGAAATTAATAGAGCAAATGTTGCAGCTGTATTTGGAGAGGTATTTCAGCTTTTAGATCGCGACGATAGAAATGCAAGCCAATATCCAGTTAAACCTTCTGAAGATATAAAGGCATATTTGGCAAAAGAACTTGGTGGAAGGCCAGAGCAGTATGATGAAATAAAGATACCAGATAATATGTATATCTGGTCAACTATGAATAGTGCTGATCAGGGCGTATTTCCAATGGATACAGCATTTAAAAGAAGATGGAACTTTGAATATATTGGTATTAACAATAAGGACGAGAAAATTAATGGTACATATCTAGTCTGCGATAAAGCACAGATTCCATATAAAGTTGCATGGAATGAACTTAGGAAAGCTATAAACTCAACACTTGCTTCTAGAGATTACAAGATAAATGAAGACAAGCTTATGGGACCATTCTTTGTATCTAAAAGCATTTTAGAAAATAAAGATGAATTCAGAGAGACTTTCAAAAGTAAAGTTATTATGTATTTATTTGAAGATGCGGCAAAGCAAAGAAGACATATGCTGTTTGATGGATGTGATGAAAACACGAGAAACCAGTATTCTGCCATTTGTGAGGAATTTGATAAAAGAGGAATTGATATTTTTTGTAAAGAAATCCGAGATAAGGTTAAGAAAAAATATTTGAATGAATTAGAATAAGAAGGGAATGTTACTAGATGATTTCAAAATATGTCAAAGAGCAGAAACGATATACTCAAGAAGAACTTAGAAAAATATTTGAATGTAATATTGATGAAACGGTGCAGATTATAAGAAAGCTAAAAGAGTATGGCATCGTGAAAAATGTAAAGAAAAGCGATAGACAAAGTATGCTCTCTGACTTAGTGGAGGAAGATGTCAGAGTAACAGATATCGAGAGTGGGGAACGCGGACTATATTATGTGTTTTCGTTTGTAGGAGTAATTGTTGTATATGGACGAGTTTTAAAGTGCTATCCAAAGTATATCAATTCCAGTGATAATCCAATAATACAGATGAAACAGATTCTGCGGGTTTTGGAAAAATATAATTCAAAAGAGCAGGTAATAAAATTATATAATGAAAGTGATGATGGTGGTTCGTTCAATTTACTGGCTGTAATGCTGTATTTGCTGCAGGATTATTATGATAATGGCATATATACTAATGATGTTGAAGTTATTGAGACTAATGGTACAGGAGAAATACTATGGGATAGAACAATAAATGAGACATTTTCATATATATCTAATAACAGACCATACTATACAGAACTACAGACGAAAAAGAGGGTTTCGGATGAATATGATTTTATCAGACAACTTCACGCATGTATATTAACCAAATTTTCAAAAGAACTTGAAGAATCGGATCTGCCAGAATTGTTTAATATTGCTACGGTGGAATTGTCAGAAGAACAAGTGGATGATTTTGGCGATGATGATTATATTTTATATCGAATACAAAATGAGCTTAATGTGCAGTACAACACAAGAAAACAATTGGTTCTAAAGGCAATGTATGCGTATATTGCACAAAAAGCAAGCTTTAATAATATTGATAGTTTTAGTATATATGGTACAAACAGCTTCAACCTAGTGTGGGAAAAAGTATGTGCACAAAATTTTGGGAACGTTTTGGATTTGAAATTATCAGAGTTGCCACTTGGGGTTTGTGATGATTATAAGGATAGTAAAGATAATACTTTGTTTGAAATAATTGATAGACCAGTATGGCATAGAAACGCAGGAGATATAAGTGATGGTAAGTCGGATACATTAAGACCAGATTTAATCAGCATTTATGAATGTGGTGATAGTGGAGAATATTGCTTTGGGATATATGATGCAAAGTATTATAATATAGATTTTCATAGCAATCTATCAGGATATAGGGTTATTGGACAGCCAGGAGTAGGGGATGTTACCAAGCAGTATCTGTATCAGCTTGCATATGATGATTTTATAACGAAGCAGGGCTACAAATATGTACAGAATATGTTTTTCTGTCCAGATGAAGCAGGTGAAAAAGAATACGGATGGGTGCAGATGGACATGTTTCATCAAATTGGTGATAAGAAACTGGAAAATGTGGCGGTTGTCAAGCTTTGTGCATCAGAAATGTATGATTTATATTTAGCAAATCGTATAGTTAGTGAGAATAATATGGATATGTATATTCCAGTAATTGGAAGGCAGGAAGTAGATAGTCAGAATTTTGCTAATAGAATGATGTCATATCTCACGAGAATTACAGCTGCTAGTAAATTGGCAGAAAAGAAACTTGAAATGAAATCAGACAGAGGCAGGCTCATATATCCGAAACAGATAAAAAGAGAGTTAGGAGCCAAAATCATATATGATGCTATATGTCCAGTTGCAAGCAATGCTTTTTATGGATTCAATCCATATGAAAAAGATGGATATGAAAGCATGGTTGCGGAGGACATGGGAGATTCATATAATCGTTGCAGTCAGATTGCGGATGCTTCTATTGAGATAGAGAAAATTATAAAGGATTTGTCAGAAGCAGAACTTAAAGACGAAAAAGTGCTTAAAGTGGTATTAAAAAAGTGTATTGAAAGTAAATCAGATATTAAATCTATGGCAGATGGAAAATCGCTTGATATGTTAACGGATAAAATAATGGAACTTGTTAGAGATGTGTATTTATAGCGTGTAGTTATAAGTATAAATGCCAGACAAGAAGCAAAGGAGAAAAGAACTGGAAAAGTTGATGAAAAACAGATTGTTGAGGTGATTTTATGGCAGACGATTTAACAAAAGAACAGCGGCATAAAAATATGAAAAATATTCATGGGAAGGATACAAAAATAGAAGTTATATTAAGAAAGGCTTTATGGAACAAAGGATATCGGTATCGCAAAAATTATAAAAAACTTCCGGGAAGTCCAGATATCGTGCTGACAAAGTATAAGATAGCTATTTTTTGTGATGGAGAATTCTTTCATGGAAAAGATTGGGATACTTTAAAAAAGAGACTTGAAAAGAGTAACAATAGTGAGTACTGGATTAGCAAGATATCCCGCAACAAAGAGCGGGATGATGAGATAAATAAAAAACTGGACTTTGAGGGCTGGACTGTAATCCGGTTCTGGGGTGAAGATATAAAGAAACATACAGATGAGTGTGTGAAGGTTGTGGAAGAAGCAATTTGGAATGAAAAAATGGATGTTGGAGACAGTACCTCGTTTGTAGATTTCATTTGGAGCACCTACGAGAGTTCTAAATCCATAAAGTAGGAAAGGACAAAGACGTGGATAAAATTGAATTATCAAAGCACATAAAACAAGGTGACACATTTTATACGCCATATACAGCTCCAAGTGGATTAGGAGCGACATTATCTCTTTCCAGCTGGGTCAAGTGCTGGTTACCAGAATTTCTTTGGATAGGATTGATTGTAAAAAAAATAGGAAGAAAAAAAGGTCTTGAAAATTTATATCTTATCATTGAAGATTTAAAACACAATGACATAGCAGTTCCACAGCTTTCAAAAATTTTCAAGCTATCCGAGGAGAAACAAAAGAAATATTGGTCAATTGTAACAAGATATGTAGAGAGAAATATATTGTTGCCTTTAACAGTGGTGATTACCCCAGATATAAATGAAATGTTTTATGATTTCTTTTATAATTTCTCTATGAGTATTGACGATAATATTTCAGAACTTTTAGATATCGCTAAGGAAACTAATAGCTTTCACGATGAATTAAGCACCGATATATGTTTTATAGTTGATTGGTTTTATGTACTGAATGGTAAACTACATATTTCTAGTGAAATAGATATACTTCCTACTGCATTGTCTGAGTATTACAAACACGATCATAAGGATGAGGTTATGAGAGCTTATAGGCCTATTATCAGGTCGTCCTTTCAAGGTTTGTGCAATTTAGATTGCAGCAAAGAATTTTCTAAGGGAATATGGAAAGTATTGGGAGAGATTTCAGAATGTAATCCTATGGTAATAGTATGGGATAAGGAGGAATCAATGGACTATTATAAAATTGCAAAGCAAACAATGGAATATTTTTTTGCTAATAACGAAGATAAGAAGATGGAAAGTAAATATGCTGTAATTATGGGGATGACTTGTTATATTTATAAAATATATCAAGAAATTGTGGAAAAACAGATGCAGAATGGTATTGGCGGAAGAATTATGTTTAGAACAATGTTGGAGACGTACATCAATTTAAAATATATGATGCATCAGGAAGGTGAAGTGTCAGATATTTATGAAAGGTTTAAAGCATATGGTAATGGTAAGTATAAGTTAGTAATGTCAAAATTACGAGAGGGAAAATATTCTGTTTCAGATGATTCACAGATCGATGAAAAATTAATGGAATTAATGGTGAATGAGGATATGGATGAAGCTTTTGTCAATATGAGTGTTGGTTATTTTGATAAAACAGGTGTTAGAACTAAATTCCAAAAGTGTGGAGAAGATGAATTATACGAAATTTATTATGAATATACCACCAATTTTGCACATGGCATTTGGGGTGCAGTTAGAGAATCTTCTATGTTAATTTGTGATAATCCGGCACATACATATCATTGTGTTCCAGATTA
>OLSL01001692.1_pt1 | contig 19522 bp, 23 predicted proteins | sample 1672511 | NCBI WGS metagenome assembly OLSL01 (sample SAMEA3136694, study PRJEB25190) | human gut metagenome | biome: human gut; feature: human-associated habitat; material: faeces | place: Austria | collected 2013
TCTTCGCGCGCAAAAATGGGCCTGCTGCAAAACGTGATCATTTTGCAACAGACCCATAATTTATGCAGGACTAAGGAGGCGGGAAAAATGGAGGAGATTATCAGAATGCAGGAGAATTTGCTCTTGATTCGCAGGACTGTTGGCTGGACCGCGGAGGAGTTCGGTGATCGAATCGGTGTAACGCGCCAGACTATCAACAACATTGAATTTGGACGTAGCAAATTGACCAAGACACAGTATATTGCCATGAGAAGTGTTCTGGATGCTGAGATGATTCAGTGTCCAGAAGAAACCGAAATGCTAAGGCTTCTACTTCATGTGCTTGTCGACCATCCTGAAAAATATGAGGAAGCAGAGCGGGCTGACATACTGTCCAAGGCAAACTTGATGGCACCGGCAATCTTAGCTGGTTCAGCAACGCGAAAGACCGTTTCTGCGGAATGGATTCGAGCAGTTGGCGTGGCTGGCGGAATTAGGCCGATTCATACCCCGGGAAGAATGGGTGATAGGAGTGGCGGCAGTTCCATCCGCCCAGTCCCGCGCCGGTGCCGTATCCAGTTCCGGCAGCCAAAGTGGGATAGCCTGGTGTCTTACCGTATCTGGAAAACACCTTGCCCTGCCATAGGGCGTGCTCCGGTCTGGCTCCTGCATGAGCGGTAGTTTCCACAAGGTCGCAGTCCAATTCGTCCAGAAGCTCATCCTGCACCGCCATGGCCACCTGATTGATACCAGTCACCAAAGCGCGGCGCACTGCAACCTCCACATGATCCCGGTGCTTACTGGGGTAACTGATCACCTGTATGCCTCTTGCGCACAGCTCTTTGATGGACCGTCGGCCTGCCGTCTGCGGGTCAATGGTGCCGGTTGCAGCTGCAAGCCACGCCGAATCCATGGCCCGGGTGAATTCCTTGGCTGTTTCTGCCGCCAAAGTGCCCGTGAGGTTCCGGAAGGTCTGATTTGTCCGTTTGAGCCCGGAATTGATTACGTTGTTAATCGCTGCACGGTCAATGGCTTCGTCAGACCATGCCCCGGCGGCTTCATAGTACCGTCCCCTTTGGGGGAATAAAGAAGCCGCTTACATCCGTGCCCTCCAGCTCCAGCAGCTTTACCTTTTTCTGAATTCCGCCGGCATATCCGGTGAGGCTTCCGTTTGCTCCCACCACCCGGTGGCAGGGAATGAGAACCGAAATCTGATTGTGCCCGACTGCACCGCCCACCGCCTGAGCCGACATCCGGGAAAGCCCGCGCTTTTCCGCCAGCTGCCGCGCAAGTTCGCCATAGGTGACGGTTTTACCGTATGGAATCTGCAACAGGAGCTTCCAAACCTCCTGCCGAAAGGTCGAGCCAATGGGATGCAGCGGCGGTAGGAAGTCCGGTTCCGTTCCGGTAAAGTAGATGTCCAGCCAACGCTTCGTTTCCGTGAGAATCGGCATTTCCTTTTCTGTACGCTCAACTGGAAGCTCCCGTGCAAAATACTTTTGTCCGTCAAACCACAAACCGGTCAGGCCGATCTCGTCTGCGGCCAGTAACATTCCGCCCAGCGGGGATTCGTAACGACAGGTGTATACCATCGCGCTCTCTCCTTTCAAAGGCTCTTTTTCTTTGACGCTTTCTCCGGCTTCGGTTTATAATCCCTCATTTCCGGAATCGCCCCGCCTGCCACCGCCCAAAAATACAGGCTCGCCACGCTGCAATAGGGATGGAACCGGCGGCGGTATTTCTCAAATTGCTGGCGGTCAATGCTCCGGTGATGGTACACCATCCGCAGCCCCCGCTGAATGGCCAGGTCGTCGTAGCTGAAAATATCGGGCCGCTGCATACAAAACAGCAATATCATCTCCGCCGTCCAGACCCCAATGCCCTTCAGGCCGCTCAATGCCCCAATCGCGTCCTCATCGCTCATGTGCTCCACCGCATCCAGGTCAAACGCCCCGGTGTGCACCTTTTCGGCAAAATCCGTGATATACTCGGCCTTGCGGAAAGTCATGCCCAGGGATTGCAGCTTCGGGACTCCCGCCGCAAGAATCGTTTCGGCGTTGACCCCTCCCAGCGCGTCCTGCATCCGCTGCCAGATGGTCGCCTGAGCTTTGGTGGAAATTTGCTGGCCGATGATGTGATGCACGACGGCGGAAAACAAATCCGTATCCACCGTCCGCTCAATCGGCCCAATGCGGTCAATCACCTCGCAGAGCCGCTTGTCCTTTTGCCGGAGATAGCTCAGCTCCTTTTCGCCATATTCGAAGTACATTTCCATCCCTCCTCGCGTTTTCGATCCTATTATACCGCAACACGCCACACAGCGCTATTAGAAAATGCGCAGGTTTGATCAGCATTTCACCAGCAAGTACATAGAAAGCCCGCAAAAAGGGGATTGCCGCAGATAAACCGTGGCAATCCCCTCATTTTTAGTCTTCTCTCAAATACTCCATCCACAGGAGCACGATTCCGGCAAGCAGCACGCACCCGCTTATGATCAGAGGCGCAAGCATCCACGTCCGGAACAGCACCGTGCCGAATCGGCCCCATTCCGTGTACCATTCCGTGATGATGCTGGCATAAGCCCCCGCCCCGACCAGTGTGGCAATCAGTCCAAGCAGTCCGAGAAACAGCAGCAGCTTTTCGAAAAACACACGAAGGCCCCGGCGCTTTTCTTTCAGCGCATCCGTTTGCTCTTTTGCGGCGGGTGCTTCCGTCTGAGGTTCCTCTACCTCGTCCAGCAGGAGGTAATCTGTAGTCACCTCAAACAGTCTGCTCAGCTGAATGATTTTCTCCGTATCCGGCACCGCTTCTCCGGTCTCCCAGCGGGAAACCGCCTGCCTGGAGATGCCCAGTTCCTGTGCCAATGCCTCCTGGGACATCCCCGCTTTCTTTCGGCAGGATAGGACCTTGTCTCCAATCATCCTTTGTGCCTCCTTTCAACACCGCCTATTCTACAGGAAAACCCGCAAAAATGCCACCATGTAAACTTGGAATTTCCGCAATTTTCAGTTGCGGCGCTGTTTTGCTGGGAATTTTCCATCTCCTTCTTCGATTTTGATATAAATATTCACTTCATGTTTACTAATTTTATTGACAAGCGGGTAATTATATGTTACTATCATATCAAGAAAACGAGGAAAGAGGGCAACCAGCATGAAACATCCGAAGTTAAAGCAGACCGTATTGTGTCAGGCTCTCTTGTATGCTCCGTTCGTGGTTTTCTCCGTCGGCGGGCTGGCCCTTGGGATTATATTCTGTGAAGTGCTGCCCACCTGGCTGTTTGTCACGATTCTGTTTTCCGGGCTGCTGCTTGGCCTTGCATACCTCATCTTTCTTCGGTTTTTGTTTGCCGATTCCTCCGACCTTCTGTTCGAAATCCGCAACTGGTATTCCCTTCGCACGGAGTACGTCACCGGCAAAAACGGCAACTCCCGTGGGGCCGTGAAGGACACCATTTTCCGCCGCTGCCGCCGGTGGGGCGTCGAGGTTTCCCAGCCCCAGCACCCGGAATGTACGCTGTTCTATCGAAACGTCCGCTCCCCGGGCATTTCCACCGCGCCTCATCCCTATCGCGTCGCCGTATTCTCGGTAATGCAGCTGGATCAAAGGAGCTACCGCCGGTGCATCCTCACTGCCCAGCAGGTACTCCGCACGGCTCCGGCGCGAATTCTGCCAAAGTCCTCCCGCCCCGGGAACAATGCCGCCGTTCGCGCGGTCATCATTCTGGCCGACACCATCACGCCGGAATGCCGCGCACTTCCCTACCAGAATTCCGATCTTAGAATCTGCATCGCCGACTGCTCTGCCGGGAAATATTACATGGACAGCCGCCAGGAGCCCTATTCCCTGGACAGTTTTGATCGAAATGCGGAAAGCTGTGCGGTGCTTCTCCTTTGGAAGCTGGTGTTCGGTGGCCACCCGCCCTTGAAAACCAGCCCGGCCACAGTGCCCTACACCCTGCCCTATTCTCCGGAGACCAGTCTGTGGACCTATATCTCCGATGCTTGGAAGGATTTGCGTTGCGCCCGGAAAAACTACGAAAGCAGCGTCAAGTCTATCCTTCGAAACCTGCCGGAAAATCAGATTTGCATGGATGACAGCGCGTTTTATTACAAGTACCACACCCGGCTCTATTCCTGCAATTTTCTTCCGGGCAAGCGGAATCCCAAGCGAATCAGCTGCTTGACTCCGGATACCGAATCCCTGCAATACGACAAAAAGCACGAGAAAATCGTCCGCCGGGCGTGCAGCAAAGAGGAGGACACTCGTCTCATGTCTGCGATTCGCAATTGGGCCGCAATGGAAGGCTATAGCATTGAGCAGGACGATGAATCAGAAGTGTAATTCCGCACCGGTCCCTATCGTTTTCATTCGCATTTATTGGAAAGAGAGTTGTTTTGTATGAAATATCCCAAGCTGAGGCAGAGGGTATTGTGCCAGCTCACCGTTGGCCTCCCGATCATTCTGCTCATTCTGATTCCGCTTCTTCTTGTGCTGCTTGCAGGCGTTACCGTCTGTGTGTTCATTGGTGGCCTGGTTCTGGCCTGCGTATATCTGTTTTGCAATATCTCGACCTTTTCTTTCCTTGATATCGCACTCTCTACCGCACACAGTATGGAAAATGAACGGCTGGAGTATCGTACCGAGCAAAACGGCACCACCCGCGATGAAATCGCACACGCCATTCTTTCCCGCTGCCGGTCATGGGGAACGCAGCTTCCGGGGCAGAGCGACGACAATCTGCTTTTCTATCTCCACAAGCCTTCTTTTATGAAGTTCTATTCCGGATATCAGTACCGCGTGGTGGTTCGTTCCGTGCCGCAGGTTGCCCCCGATACCTATCGTCTGTACCGCACTCAGGCCACGCAGCTGATGCGTCAGGCCCCTGTCGGAACGTCCGCTTGGTGGCAGACTCGGCAAGAAAAGGAGCAGCCGGTTTGCAAGGCCGATGTGTTGATTCTTTTAGCCGATACCGTCGCCCCGGCATGTAAATCGCTTCCGTATCAGGATCAGGCTCTGCGCGTCTGCCTCGTGGAGTGCGCCACTGGAAAATATTATATGAACAGTGAGCTGGAATCCTATGAGCAGGGCGTCATGCCAAAGCCTGCACAGAACTACCAAGTCGAATTGCTCCACAAGCTCGTATTTGACGATCACCTTCCCTTGAAATCCAGTCCAGATGCACCTCCTGCTTCTGGGATGTTCTCCCCGGAGGATAGTCTTTGGACGTTCCTCGCCCGGACTCGTCGTGATTTCAAAGATATTGACGAAGAATCCGAACGTGAGGAAGCGGAGATGCTCAAAACACTTCCGGAAAACCAGGTTCAAATGGGTGAATGTGCGATCTACTACAAGTATCACAGTCGCCTGTATATCTGCAACTGTGTGCCGGACGGTGACGATCCCAAGCTGCTTTTGAGCATATTCCCGGATCTCGAATCCGTCGGATTCAATAAGGATCACAGCAAATTAACCCGGCGCGACTGCTCTGACGCGGAAAAGTCCCGCCTTATGTCCGCAGTCCGCTCCTGGGCCACCGTCAACGGCTGGCGCATTGAGGACTGCGATGACGACGAATCCTAGTCCCCCACTTATTTTGCTACGTCTCTTTTTCCATAAATCGATCCCCCGGACACAACCGCTTACGCGGAAGTATCCGGGGGATTGATCTTTATTTCAGTGCCTTCCGAACCTCTGTCATGCTGAGGTTCTCTTTTTTTGCGATTTCCCGGAGCCGGTCAAACTCAGGCTTTTCCCGGGTCACGCCCCAGCCCTGGGCCCGCTTTACCGCTACAGCGCCCCAGGGGGTCTCTGCCTGCCGGGAAGAACGCTCCAAGGTATAGCGCCGGTGCTCGGTCTCCCGAACGCCCAGAGTGGTGGTGTGGCGGAACAGCAGCCCCACCATATGCTCCCGCTGTTCCGGACGGCAAAGCACGTTCAGAAGAACGCCGGGGCGATTCTTCTTCATCTGGATGGCCGTGGTGTAAACGTCCAGCGCGCCGTTTTCCAGCAGCGTTTCCACTGCAAAGCCAATATCCTCCGGAGTCATGTCGTCCAGATTGCACTGGAGCTCCACCACCTGATCGCCGGGGGCGTTCTCCGTCTGGCCCAGCATCGCCCGGACGCAGTTCGCCATGGGAAAGTCCTTGCTGCCCATGCCATAGCCGATTTTCTCCACCGCCATCTGGGGCATGGGGCCGAATTTCGACACAAACTGCCGCAAAAGGGCCGCGCCGGTGGGGGTACAAAGCTCCCCCTGAATTTCGCCGCCATAGCTGGGAATGCCGCGAAGCAGATCCGCCGTGGCAGGAGCCGGTACGGGGAGAATGCCGTGGGCGCAGTGGACATGACCGGAGCCCACGTGCACCGGAGATGCGCAGATCTGATCCACCTTCAGCTGATCCATCAGCATGCAGACGCCAACCACATCCGCCACTGCATCCATTGCGCCAACTTCATGGAAATGAATCTCCTCCACAGGCATTCCGTGGGCCTTGCTCTCCGCCTGGGCAATGGCCTGATAGACACCCAGCGCGTGATTCCGCACCGTCTCGGGCAGGGGCAGGTGGGACATGATGTGGGTGATATCCGCCATGCTGGTGTGGTGATGATGGTGGTGTTCGTGGTCATGCTCATGGGCTTCCATGACATGGTCATGATGATGCTCATGGTCATGATCGTGATGATGCTCGTGGTCGTGCTCGTGGCCATGGTCATGATGCTCATGTTCATGCACGTGGTCATGGCTGTGCTCCTCCTGGCCGTTTACCGTCACCGTCACATGAGTGCCCAGGATGCCGCACTTGGCCGTCTTCTCCATGACATAGGTCACGCCGGGGATTCCCAGGGCATTGAGCTGCTCCAGCGTCTGCTCAGGATTGGGTACCAGCTCCAGCAGCGCGCCCATGAGCATATCCCCCGCCGCGCCCATTTTGCATTCGAGATACAGTGTTTTCATTTGTCTCCTCCTATATGCGCAATCATGCTGGCCAAATAGCCAGCGCCAAAGCCATTGTCAATGTTCACCACGCTGGTTCCGCTGGCACAGGAATTCAGCATACTCAGCAGCGCTGAAAGTCCGCCGAAGTTCGCTCCATAGCCCACGGAGGTGGGTACCGCAATCACCGGGCAGTCCGCCAGTCCGCCAATGACGCTGGCCAGCGCGCCCTCCATGCCCGCAATGGCGACGATGACCCGAGCGTTCATGATCTCATCCAAATGGCTCAGCAGCCGATGAAGCCCTGCCACGCCCACATCATAGAGTCGCACCACATGGTTGCCCAATGCTTCTGCCGTCAGTGCCGCTTCCTCCGCCACCGGAACGTCCGAGGTGCCACCGGTTGCCACCACAATGGTGCCGTTCCCGGTGATGGGCGGCATTTCCCCAACGATGCCCACCCGGCTCATGGCGTCATACCGGAGGGGCAGCGTTTCCGCCACCACATCCGCCTTTTCCTGATCCATCCGGGTAATCAGAATGGTTTTCTGTCCTCGTTCATACATGGCCGAGGCAATCTCCGCAATCTGCCGGGCGGTTTTTCCGGCCCCATAGATCACCTCCGCGGCACCCTGGCGCAGGGCACGATGGGTGTCGATTTTGGCAAAGCCCAGATCCTCATAGGGCGCCTTTTTCAGCTGGAGCATGGCGTCGTCCACGTTCATTTCGCCCTTTGCCACCTGCTCCAGCATGGCTCTGATCTCCTGCTGCTCCATTATCGTCCCTCCAGATCCAGGAACACGCCCTCAAACAGCGGACGGAGCTTGTCCAGAATCTCCTGCCGCATGGCAAGGCCCCGCTCCATCTGCGCCTTGGGCATCTGGATCCGTGCCGCGCCATGGTAAACCCGCACCCGGGAATCCGTAAAGCCCAGGTCGAACAGCGCGCTCTCCGCCTGCTCAACTTTTTTGAGCCCTTCTTCGGTAATCTGCACCCCAGCAGGGAACCGGGTGGCAAGGCAGGCATAGGAGGGCTTATCCCAGGTGAACAGACCCGCTTCTTTGGACTTTTCCCGGATGTCCTGCTTGGTCAGGCCGCACAGGCGCAGCGGAGAGAGCACCTGCATCTCCTGTAGCGCCTTCATGCCCGGGCGGTCTCCCGCATCATCCGAGGCATTGGTGCCGTCGATGATGGTATCATAGCCGTCTGCCTTGGCCCGTGCCACCAGCGCCCCAAACAGCGCCGTCTTACAGTAATAGCACCGATCCGGAGGGTTAAACCCCGCCGCCGGGAGTACATCATAGGGCAGTATCGTCAGCTCAATGTCCACCAGCTCTGCCAATTGTTTGGCATCCTCCAGTTCAAACTCCGGCTGAAACTGCGTCTTTGCAAAATAGGGCCGTACATCCGCACCGGCCTGCTTTGCCGCATAGAGCAGATACGAGGAATCCACTCCCCCGGAAAAGCCCAGCGCCACCTTGGGATGGGCCGTAAAGAATTCCTGTAATGTCATGACAATGCTCCTCTCCGTTTATCCATAGGCACGGATCGCTTCCACGTCGCCGGCTTCCATCAACGCTTCATCGAATAGCAGTTCCCGCGACAGGCCGTCGGCAAATACCGCGCCGTCCGTGAGCACCAAAGAACGCTGGCAGGTCTCCAGCGCAAAGGTCAAATCGTGGGTCGCCACCAGCATGGTCTGATTCAATGTAGCCATCACCTGGATCAGCCGCCGCCGGGCCTTGGGATCCAAAAACGCCGTGGGTTCATCCAACAGGAGGATCCCTGGCTCCATGGCCAGTACCGTTGCCAGCGCCGCCATTCGCTTTTCTCCACCGCTCAGGCGCAGGGCCTGACGATCCCGCAAGTAAGAAATGCCCAAGCGCTCCAGGGTTTTGTCGGCTTTTTCCTTGACTTCCGTTCCGGAGAGGCCCATGTTTTCCAGGCCAAAGGCCACATTTTGATATACCGTTGGCAAAAACAGCTGATCGTCCGGGTTCTGAAACACCACGCCCATCCGCTGTCGAATCTGTGGAAGGTTCGTTTCATTGAGCGGAAGCCCATCTACGGTGATCTCCCCCTGTCCATTCAGCAGCCCCACCAGCGTCAGCAGCAGCGTGGTTTTTCCCGCGCCATTGGCCCCGATCAGTGCCGCTCTCTCCCCGGGCTTCAAATGAAAACTCACCTGCTTTAAGCCCTGGGTGCCATCCGGATAGGCAAACGACAGTTCCGTTACATCCAGTATGATAACACACCTCCCAGCCATCCTGCAACATCCGTCAGCCGAAACAGCACTGAGCTGCCCAGCACCAAAATGAGATAGCAAATATCGGTTTTTTTCATGGGTGCGCCGCGTCCGGCTTTCCACTGCCCGCCGTAGCCCCGGCATCGCATCGCGCCGTAAATCCGCTCTGCCCGGTCAAAGCTCCTGAGAAGCAAACTACCTACAAACGGGCCCATGTGCCGCATCTCCAAACCTTTGTGCATGGGTGCCCGAAGATGATAGGCGTCGGACATATGCCCCGCCTCGTCCATGAGTACGCCCACATAGCGATAGGTCATTTCCAGCAGTGCAATCAATGTTCCCGGCACATGGAGCCGCCCCAATGCCCCGGTGAGCTGCGGAAATGGGGTCACGGCAATCAGCGTCAGCACCGCCGCCACCGATAATACCGCCCGCACTAAAATGCCCAGGCTGGATATCAATCCCTGGGTAATCGGGATCGGCCCCAGCAGCATCACCGCCTGCCGCTGGATGATGAGATTCCCGATTCCCATCAGCAGGCAGAAGGGCAATACAATCAGGCACCGGCGGAACACCATGCCAAAGGGCACCTCCCCCAGTGTCAAAGCAATGATCGGATAAAAGCAAAACGCCGCCATTCGCCCCAAGCTGTCCCCGGGCAGAGAGATCAGACAAATCAGGTATCCAATGCAGCCCAGGAGCTTCGCCATGGGGTGCAGCCGATGGAGGGCGGTTATCCCGTCCGCCAGCTGCTCCAGCGCATAGAGCTCTCTGGTTTTGCTTCGAATATCCGTCATGTCTGCTTACTCCTTTTTCTCCGCGGCCTTCTTCTTCCGCTTTTTCACTGCAAGAATCGCGCCGCCTGCCGCGCCTGCCAGTACAAATGTCATCACGCTGCCCGCAACACCTGCAAGGGATGTGGCTGCGGATGCGTTGTCCACCGGCGCTTCATAGTCCGGCATCAGGGCCGTTTTCTCCTGAATGTCCGCCGCTTTTTCCGCCGCGCCCTGTACCTCCAGTTCGGTGGTTCCAGCGGTTCCCTCCATGGCCCACTCCAGTCCATCGGGCAGGCCGGATGCAAACAGGCTCAGTCCGCCCGCCACCAGCAATGCTGCCACTGCAAAGACAACGGCGGTACGGCGCACGGAATGGGGCTCTGTCTTCTCCTGTGCGCCATCCAGAATTTCCGGGCGGGTTTCATAGACAAACATCAGTACGCCGCCGGTGACAATGCCCTCCACCAGTCCAATGGCAAGGTGAATGGGCTGCATCAGTAGTACAAATGTGGAAAACGGTAGCGCAGAGACCCCAGAAGCCGTGGTTTCCAGCACCACACCAAATGCCCCCAGCTGCAAGCCGATTACTACAGAAAGGATGGACGCCGCCATTAACCGCCCCCGGCTGGTCTTTTTCCCGAAAATCCGCCGGAACAGTAGCGGATAGACCACCAAGCACGGTAGCACCCCCATATTAAAGATATTGCACCCCAGCGCCAGCAATCCGCCGTCCGCAAACATCAAGCACTGGATCACCAGCACCGCCGCAATGGTCAGCACCGCTGCCGGGCCGCCCAAGAGTGCCGCCAGCAAAATGCCGCCGCCAATATGGCCGCTGGAACCGGTGCCGGGGATTGTGAAGTTGATCATCTGGGCCGCAAATACAAACGCCCCGGATACCGCCATGATTGGGAGCTTCTTTTCCGCCTCCCGTCCGCCTTTCATTTTCACGCCGGAACAGATCATTGCCCCGGCACTTACCGCACACATCGCCGCACCCACCTCTGGGGACAGCAGCGCATCAGCCATATGCATTCTTCATTCCTCCAAATACAAAAATTGCCAGCAAGGCATTCCACCCTTCTGGATGGGCTGTACCTTCCTGGCAACATTCTCGTTCAGATTTTGTTTTACAAACTCCGATTCTTCGGATGTCCGGCACTTCCTGCGCCGGATTATGCTTCGATCAGTGCAACGGCCTCTTGAATCAGCTGGCCCATGGAGAGCGGTTTGACCCCGGCCACCAGATTATCGCAGTGGTTCACGGGAATCAAAATCCGCTTTGCCCGGCTCTGACTCACGGCTAAGGCCATGGCGGGGGTGATTTCCCCGTACAGCGCGTCGGCGATCACAATTCCAATGGGCCCCAGGATATAGTCGGCGTTTCGTGCGCCCACTACCACGGCGTTTTCTCCGGTAGCAGAGATGTCCGCACCGGCCTTTCGCATATTCCCGGTGGCAATGGAATTGGTGCCCACCGCGCGAATTCTCGCCTGCGGAAAACACCTTCGAACCTCGTCTACAATGCCCCGGCCCATACCGCCGCCCTGGCCGTCGATCACTAAAATCTCCATGCATATTCCTCCCTATTGTACTCAAAAAGCGCCCGGATTGCAACCATCTGTTTGTCAGCCCGTCGCGTCCAGCAGGCCGGAGATGTCCCGCTTGGTCATTGCATTTTCTCCCGCTTCTGTAGGTTATTTTCATTGTACTATAACCAAAGGCAAAAGAAAAGTCACCCTTCTTCTAATTTCATAAATTGTTCAAATTCTGTTTATACCCTATACAAAGTCCGCCGGTAAAATAAAAATCACAAGATAACAACAGCCACTTACCCCGTGGCTTTCCTATATTTCTTCTTTACTCCTTTCATTTCCCCCCTAAAACCCGAATCCCCCGGTTCTTGCCTTGATCCGGGGGATGCGCTTTTTATATATCCTTTATCATTTGCCCGTAAGCCAGGGTCGTAAAGCCCAATCTGCGGTACAGTGCCGCACCTCTCAAATTATCCGGCTCATATTCCAGCCGGTAGCGCTTCACCGTGCCGTCATTCTGCGCCTCCAGAAACTGAAAAAATGCCGTGCCCAGTCCATGGCCTTGGAATTCCGGGCGGATGTACAGCTCCTCGATCCAGGTGACCATACCGCCTACTTCCTGAGAAAAGCTCCTCGCCAAAAGGGCATATCCGGCAGTTTTACCGTCCTGCTCGATGATATAAGCCGAAGCATAGGGCGTATGCTCCATCAGCGCATCAAAGGTTCGCTGAAAGTAATCCTCCGGCACCGGATGCAGCACTGCGTCACCGCTGTAGAATTCCTTGCACAGGGTGATATACTGTGACCGGTCAGCAGACGTAATGGGACGAATCATCGCGCTTCAGCCCTCCAGCGCCGAAATCTTGTCCACCCGGCGCTGATGCCGTCCGCCCTCGAACTCGTTGGTCAGCCAGGTGTCTACAATGTCCATGGCCAGGTTCTGACCGATGATCCCGGCGCCCATGGCCAGCATATTGGTGTTATTGTGGCGGCGGGTCATCTCCGCGGACAGAGGATCGGAGCACAGGGCGCAGCGAATCCCCTTAACCTTATTGGCAACGATGGAAACGCCGATGCCGGTGGTGCAGATGACAATGCCCTTCTCGCAGGTTCCGTCTGCCACGGCCTTGGCAGCAGGAGCCGCATAGTCGGGATAGTCGCAGCTGTCCAGGCTGTTGGTGCCAAAGTCCTTGACCTCATAGCCCTTTTCCGTCAGGTGAGCCTTTACTGCCTCTTTGAGGTTGTAGCCGCCGTGGTCACATGCAATTGCAATCATGATATTCTTCTCCTTTTTATATCCGCTGTTGCAGCGGTTTTCTTTTTTCATAACCGGTGAGATATCGGAATCCGCAGTGCCGGAGCAGTTCCATGCCCTGCTCCAGCCCCGCTGCAATGTTGTTCGGCTCATGGGCGTCGGTGCCGATGGTAATCAGCTCGCCGCCCAACTCCCGATATCGCTTTACGATGTACTCCGGCGGCAGGGGCTCATGGCCGGGATTCTGATACCCGGAGGTATTGAGCTCCAGTGCCTTTCCCCGCTCCACCAGCGTTTTGAGGATTTCCTGCACCAGGTCGTCGCAGCAGCGGAAATCCACCGGAATGCCGCCCCGATCCCGCATATACCGGAGGGGATAGGTCATATGGGCCAGGGAATCGAAATAATCCGTCCGGCTCAGCTCCAAAAGCGCCTCAAGATACTCCTCAATGAGCTTCCGGCACTGGGCCACGGAGGTGTATTCCATCCAGTAATAGTCGATGCCCTGGGGGCTGTCGTGCATGGAGCCCAGAACGAAGTCAATGTCCGGCTCCGCTAAAATGTTCTCTGCCGCCTGGGGTCTTAAAATCGCCTGTCCCAACTCCACGCCCTTGCGGATGGTCAGCTCGGGATAGGCCGCCCTTGCCGCCAGCAGCTCCCGATTCTCCGCCGCCCAGTCGAAATCATCGTTGGGCTTGCCCTTTTCGTCCACCAGGTCACAGTGATCGGTGAGGCACAGCTCATAGATCCCGGCCTGTTTTGCGGCCCTGCACATCTCCGTCAGGGGATGCTCTGCGTCAAAGGAGCACCGGCTGTGCAGATGGTAATTCCACATATCAGCCTTCCAGCCAGATCTCGTCGATCTCGTGGCGCTTCTGACGGCGCATCAGGCCGCCGATGGCCTCCTGCACATTGCCGTTTCCGTAGAGCACCTGATAAGCCGCATCGGCAATGGGCATCTCAATGCCGTATTTCTCCGCCAGCTGATGCGCCGATGCGGTGGCATAATAGCCCTCCACCACGGCGCCAACCTTGTCCATGGCATCCTTGGCGGTCATGCCCTCGCCGATATAAATGCCGCAGCGATGGTTTCTCGAATGCATGGAGCAGCAGGTGACGATCAAATCGCCCACACCGGACAGTCCGGCAAAGGTCTCCTTCTTTGCCCCCAGCGCCACACCCAGCCGGGCGGATTCGGTGAGACCGCGGGTCATCATCAGGGCCTTGGTGTTGTCGCCGCAGCCTGCGCCCTCCAGCACACCTGCAATCAGCGCATAGATGTTTTTCAGCGCCGCGCCCAGTTCTACGCCTACCATGTCACCGCTGGCATAGACCCGGAATACGTCGGACATAAAGGCGTCCTGAAGCATATCCACAATGGCATGATCCTCACAGGCCACCACGCAGCCCGTGGGAATGCCCCGACCAACCTCCTCGGCATGGGTTGGGCCGGACAGCACCGCAATCTTTGCGCCGGTCTCCTCCCTGAGAATCTGGCTCATCCGGTTGGAGGTGTCCCGCTCAATGCCCTTGGTCACGGATACAAGGATGGAGTCCTTCGTCAGATACGGTGCCATAGACTTTGCCGTAGACCGCACCGCAAAGGAGGGAACGGCGGACACCACAAAGTCCGCGTCCTTCACGGCGGAAATATCGGTGGTCAGCTGAATGTCCTCGGGTACCGTCACGCCCTTCAGCAGTGCGTTTTCGTGGTTCTCCCGGATATAATCCACCTCGGACCGGGAATAGGACCAAACCGTTACCTGATGTCCGTTTTTATGGAGCAGGATCGCCAGGGCCGTGCCCCAGCCGCCGCTGCCCACTACTGTGATCTTCATGAAAAGGAACCTCCTGTTACTTTGCTTTTTTATGGAGAGAGAATTTGTTTTCGTTGCCCTGGATCAGCCGCTGGATATTGCTCCGATGCTGGAATACGATCAGTCCGCCCACCAGCAGCGCAAACACCAGGCACACCGGGTCATGATACAGCACCCACGCCATCACAGGGAACAGAATTCCCGTGGAAACGGAGCCCACCGACACATACTTGGTGATGGCGGTCAGCAGCACAAAGGAGCCCCAGACCACCACGGCCACCTTCCAGGAAATCATAATGGCAATGATGCCGCCGGACATAATGCCCTTGCCGCCCCGGAACCCGAACATACAGGGGAACATATGCCCCAGCTCACAGAACAGGCCGGCAATATACTTGGCCCGCAGGGAGGAAATCGCCGTGATCCCCGCCCGGGTCAGAAGATGCGCGCCCAGTACGCCCAAAAGTACGCCGAACACCGCCTTCAACACATCCGCCAGGATCACCAGCAGGGTCAGCTTGCCGCCGAATACCCGGTTAAAGTTGGTCAGGCCCGCATTGCCGCTGCCATGGGTGCGGATATCGTCCCGGAGAATATATTTACTCACCAGAATCGCGCCGTTGGAGCAGCCCAGGATGTAGGGTACCGCCGTCAGCAGCAGCACCCCGAGAATGACATACAGTGCATTCACACCTTGTCACCATCCTCTCCCTTCTGGCGGATAATGAGCTTGATGGGGGTACCCTCAAAGCCGAATACCGCCCGAAGCTGGTTCTCCAGATACCGCTGATAGGAGAAGTGGAACAGCTTGGCACTGTTGCAGAACAGTACGAATGTGGGGGGCTTGACCCCGGACTGAGTGATATAGTAGACCTTCAAGCGTCTGCCCTTGTCGGTGGGCGGCTGCACACGAGTAGTCGCGTCGGCCAGGATGCTGTTGAGGGTGCCGGTGGAGATGCGCATGGCGTTCTGGTTTGCCACGGCGTTGATGGTCTCATAAATCCGGTCAACCCGTAGTCCGGTGAGGGCGGAGATGAACAGCACGGGCGCATAGGTCATATACGCCAGGCCCTCCCGCACGGACTTGGTGAACTTGTCCATGGTATGGGTGTCCTTGCTGACGGCATCCCACTTGTTCACCACGATCATGGCAGCCTTACCGGCCTCGTGAACCAGACCGGCGATCTTGGTATCCTGCTCGGTCACGCCCTCGTTGGCATCAATGAGGATCAGGCAGACATCCGCACGGGAAATTGCGTCGATGCTGCGCATATTGGAGAACTTCTCCACGCTGTCGTCCACCTTGGACTTTTTGCGCATCCCCGCCGTGTCGATGAACACATACTTGCCGTATTCATTTTCATAATAGCTGTCGATGGCATCCCGGGTGGTGCCGGCCACGTTGGAAACGATGACCCGCTCCTCCCCCAGAATATAGTTCAGCAGGCTGGACTTGCCCACGTTGGGCTTACCGACGATCGCGACCTTGATCACGTCTTCCTGCTCCTCCTCCTCGGTCTCCGGGGGGAAGTTCTCCACGCACAGGTCGAGAAGATCGCCGGTGCCGTGGCCGTGGAAGGCGCTGACGGGAATGGGATCGCCAAGGCCCAGGGAGTAGAACTCATAGATATCCGGATTCACCGGGCCGGTATTATCGCACTTATTGACTGCCAGCACCACGGGTTTCTTGCTCCGGAGCAGCATATTCGCAATTTCGTGATCCGCTGCGGTGGGGCCGGTTTTGATGTCACAGACCATTACGATCACGTCTGCGGTATCAATGGCGATCTCCGCCTGACGCCGCATAAACTTCAGCATATGGCTGTCGGTCTTCGGCTCGATGCCGCCGGTATCCACCAGCTCAAAGTCCCGTCCGTTCCAGTCGCACTCTCCATAAAGCCGATCCCGGGTGACACCGGGGGTATCCTCTACAATGGCGGTACGACGACCGGTCAGCTTATTAAACAGCATGGACTTGCCCACATTGGGCCGGCCCACGATAGCAACCAATGGCTTTGCCAAATGCGCCACCTCCTGTAATTTCTGTTTTGCCTGACAAATTGTCAGTTCATTATATTATCTCATTTTTTCCGGGATAAATCAATCCGAAATATCATGGCATTGTCATTCTCTCAAAAACAGAAAAAGAGCGGGGTGCGCACCCCGCTCTACTTTCAGATCAATCAGCCTTAACAGCGATGACCTCGCGTCCCTTATAGAATCCGCAAGCCTTGCAAGCTCTGTGAGGAAGCACGGGCTCTCCGCACTTAGGGCACTTGGCAAGACCAGGCACCTCCAGCTTCCAGACGTTGCTGCGGCGCTTGTCGCGTCTAGCCTTGGATACTTTACACTTTGGTACGGCCATTTGGTGACACCTCCTTGGTCGAAAAATTGCCCGAAGGCAATGGGTTTACTCCTTATCCTTCAACAGCTGCCCTAACACAGCCAAACGGGGATCGAGTTCTTTTTTGCAGCCGCAGGGACCTTCGTTGAGGTTCTTGCCGCACCGGGCACACAGGCCCTTGCAATCGGGGCTGCACAGCATTTTGGAATCCAGATTCAACACAAAAGCGGTGTTCATGATGTCATCAAGATCAGCGCTTTCGCCCTGAAGCAGAAATGTCCAGTTGTCTTCGTTCTCCTCGTGGCACAGCTCCGTTACCAGCACCGCCGATACCTTCTGAGTGTAGTCCCGAAGGAAGGGCGTGGCACAGCGGTCACAGACACAGTGCAGTGTGGTCTTCATTTCGGCGCTTAGCAGAAGAACACCGGCCTCATTGCGAACCTGCCCTGAAACGAGCGCCGGTTCCTGGGCCGGATAGGCTCCGCCGAACTCCGACTGGCTGAAGTCCATGGAGAAGCTGAAAGGAACAATTCCGCCAGGGGTATGAATGATCGAGGCGAGATTTAAGAGCATAGATCATATTCCTTTCATAGTCTGACCAAGTTATTATATAGACTTTCCTGCCGCTTGTCAAGGGAAAACATTAGAAAAATAAAACAATCTCGCGCCATTGCCATTGACAGGGCCGATGCCACCGAGTATCATAGGTGCAAGTAAGAAAAAAGGAGGTCCATACCGTGGGCTACTCCAAATATGAGCTTTTATGGCTGCTGTTTCTCTATTCGTTTCTCGGCTGGGCCGCAGAAACCGCCATCGCCAGCGGAAAGCGCCGGACGTTTGCAAACCGTGGCTTTTTCTCCGGCCCCGTGTGCTTTATTTATGGTATCTCCGCCGTCGTGATGACGGTATTCTTGGGCGAACTGCAAAGCCGCCCGGTGTTTCTGTTCTTAGGCTGCTGTGCCCTGGCCACCTTCATCGAATGGATAACCGGCAAGCTGCTAGAGCGGATGAATCACCGCCGCTGGTGGGACTATTCCTCCCTTCCCTGGAACTTTGACGGCTATGTGTGCCTGCCCTACTCCATTCTGTGGGGCATTCTCGGCACGCTGGCGGTCTGCTTTGGCAACGAGCTGCTCACCGTGGTCTATGCCCTGCTGCCGAAGTTTCTGGGCAAGCTTACCGTGTGGATTCTCAGCGGTATCAGTCTTTTGGATCTGCTCACCTCCCTGCTCACCGTCCATCATGAGCGGAAGGCAGCAAAGGCAACCCCCACTGACGCAATCTTCGACTATGTTTACCGCGCTCCCTCCGCCAACACTGAAAAAATCGAGCAGGTGCAGTCCGGCCTGCGCAGCTGGAGCACCCGTCTGGGCACCGGTATTCTCACCCGGGTGGAGCACCGTATGGAGCGCGCCTATGACCTGGAGGAAGCGGAAAAAGCCACGGATCATACCGGCTGCACCCTGCTGCTTCTGTTCCAGCTGTTCTTTATCGGTTCCCTGCTGGGGGACATCACCGAAACCATCTTCTGCCGGATCACCGCAGGGGTTTGGATGAGCCGCAGCAGTCTGGTCTGGGGCCCCTTCAGCATCGTCTGGGGCCTTGCCATCGCCCTGGCTACGGCCCTGCTCCATCGGGACGCCGACAAGCCGGATCGCCATATTTTCCTGATCGGCACCGTATTGGGCGGCGCCTACGAATATCTTTGCAGCGTCTTCACTGAGATTTTCTTTGGCAAGGTATTCTGGGACTACAGCAACATTCCCTTTAACCTGGGTGGACGCATCAACCTGTTATATTGTTTCTTCTGGGGCATTGCGGCGGTGGTGTGGATCAAGGTCTGCTATCCCCGGCTGTCCCGGTGGCTGTCGAAAATTCCCCGGCTGCCCAATCTGCTCATTACCCTTTGCCTGGTGGTATTTATGGCCGTGAATATGCTCACCTCGTCCCTGGCTCTGATCCGCTATGACCAGCGGACCAATCAGGTTCCCGCAAAGCACCAGTGGCAGCAGGTCATGGACCGTTTCTTCGACGATGACCGGATGCAGATCATCTACCCCAATGCCATAGAGGCAGACTGAACCACATTTTATCTCGGAGGCTCCTATGAAATCCTTTCCCATCACGAAAAACGACGCCGGGCAGCGTCTGGATCGGTTCATCGCCAAGACCGTTCCCCTGCTCCCGGCCTCCCTTTCTCAGAAATACATTCGGCTCAAGCGCATCAAGGTCAACGGTCAGCGGGCCCAGCGGGATACCCGATTGGTGGCCGGAGATCTGGTGGAGATGTACGTCAACGACGAGTTTTTCGACACCCCCAAGGAGGAAAACGCCTACCTCACTGTCGTGGCTCCCAAATTAAATATTGTATATGAGGACGAAAACATCCTTCTGGTGGATAAAAAGCCCGGTATGGCCGTCCATCCCCACGACGGCGCGGAATATGGCCGCACCCTGATTGACCATATCCAAGCCTATCTCTACACAAAAGGCGAATGGAAGCCCCGTCAGGAGCACGCCTTTGCCCCGGCCCTGTGCAACCGCATCGACCGCAATACCGGCGGCATTGTCATTGCCGCAAAGAACGCGGAGGCACTGCGCATTCTGAACCAGAAGATCAAGGATCGCGAAATC
>OLSL01001694.1_pt1 | contig 19518 bp, 20 predicted proteins | sample 1672511 | NCBI WGS metagenome assembly OLSL01 (sample SAMEA3136694, study PRJEB25190) | human gut metagenome | biome: human gut; feature: human-associated habitat; material: faeces | place: Austria | collected 2013
GCTGCATCCAGTCAGAGTACGCCGCCGAGGACATTCATGCCTATTACTATGACATTCCCTTTGAGGAAACCTTGCGCCGCCATGAGACAAAGCCTAATCGGGCGGATTTCGGCCCAGAAGCCATGCGGGATTGGTGGAAGGAGAAGGACTATATCGGATATCTCCCGGAGACAATTTTGACGCAGACTATGACGTTGGAGAATGCTGCGACGCGGATTTTGGCAGATGTACAGGCGCAGTGAATGATGGAGGAACGTAAATGAACGACATCAGACTACTTCATCCCACCATGGAATACGAAGCAGCCCTTCTGCAATTTTGTGAAGAAATCCGCAATGCCCACGACGCTGACGCATTTGCAGGATGTGGGAATCTCCGGCGCACCACTAACATTCAAGAATGGCTTGACGATCTTGCACTGCGGGAACACGCAGAGACTTGCCCGGCGAACCGTGTTCCATCCACTACATTTCTTGCTGTCTGCGGCTGCGACCACAAGGTTGTTGGGATCATTACACTGCGGTATCCTGGCAATGATCTCTCAGCAATACGAACTGGCGGTCACATTGGCTATTCTGTGCGTCCTTCTGAGCGGCGGAAGGGATACGCGACGGAAATGCTGAGACTGATTCTGGAGGAATGCCAGCGCCGGAAGATGTCTCGGATTTTGCTCACCTGCTATCGTGATAATATCGCCAGTGAGAGAACGATTCTTGCGGGTGGCGGGGTGTTTGAGGATGAGCTAGAGGACGATGGAGAAATCCTGAAACGGTATTGGATTACCCTACCGCTTAATGACCTTGCATATTCCAACTCACGGTTGTAACCAGCCGCCCCAATGAAACACCCTGTCGCTTCCAATCCACCTGAACTTTGCGATATAGTATAAGCACCAACAAGAAAGGTGTGATCCTATGATCAACAAAATTCATTTTGGAAAAAGGCTCTCCGTACTCAGGCGTAAAATCGGCCTATCGCAGACGGATTTAGCGGAAAGATTGGGCGTTACATCTCAGGCCGTCTCAAAGTGGGAGTGCGGGAATGCCGTGCCGGATATTGAGTTGCTGCTGGTGCTGTCTCACCTGTACCGGGTCACGATCAATGAAATGCTGGAAGATGTGGATTTGCTTTATGAACTGACCGGCGTGGAAACCGGGCTGTCCGGAATTGCGCGCTTTGTGCCGGAGCAGGAACGGGATTACAAGGTCGAATGGGCAAAGAACATGAAAGCCGAAAAGTGGATTAAGCGGAATTGGGAATATTCCAGAGCTGACAACCGCTATATGGACAGCGTTGGAAAAAGAATTGCCGCCTGTGATGGGATTATTCTGGAGCTTGGCGCGGGCCCCGGCGGCGGTTATATGCCCTTCGTTCTCAAGGCCAATCCGGACGCAAGGATCATCATCAACGACCTTTCCCCAACGGTTGTGAGCGAGTGGAAAGCGTTCCTGGACAAAGAGCTGGATTCGCCCAACATCTATTATGCAGCTTTCGACTTTTGTGAGATGCCCTTCCGGGATCACTGCATTGACATCATTTCCGATGGTGGCGGGATCGGAAACTGCGAGGGGGACAGGGAAAAAGCCCTGAAGGAAGCGTTCAGAGTGTTGAAGCCCGGCGGTATGCTGATTACATCCACGGGCTTTGTGAATAAGGAGACCCTTGCGTCCCTTCCGGCGGAAGCGCAGAGCGTCCTGCTTGCCTAGCGCCCGGATGTGCTTGAGGATTTGTATGAGGATACAGTGCTGGCTGGCTTCCGTAAAATTGACAGCGTTATCAGCGGGTGCTGGTATACCGATGAGGATGACAGTAGGATTGCCGATTTGGCGCGTTCCCTGGGCGTGAATTTGAAGTTTACGCGCTATACGAGGTATTGCACGAAAGAAGTGTGATAAGGCGATTCTACGAACAGCTGGAGGCACCAATGACCACAGAAGAACTCAAAATACGTCAGCTAGCAAATCAGCATTTTCTGACACCGACAGATAAGCTGACTGTGCTTCACGATCTCTGCGGAGTTCAGGCGCAGTTCATGGCAAATGTGATTCATTCTTTGAAGATACGAAGCGATAACTGTCAGGCGGATACCTTCAAGGATGGCCTCGTAAAAAACTGGACGGTCAGAGGGACGGTTCATGTATTTGCGGAGGATGACCTGCCCTTGTTCCTGCACTGCAACAATGGGCAGGATTATCTGCGGAACGACTGGCACGGAAAATCTTTTTGGAATCAGCGGGCTGCGTGGGCGCTTACGCCGGAGCGGCAGGCGTACTTTGTCGATGTGATCTTAGAGGCCCTACAAGGCACCGAGCTGACAAGAGAAGAATTAAAGACTATTTGCAGGAAAAAGGGCATGACGGAGCCGGAAGAAAACAGTATGTTTGACCCGTGGGGCGGCGGCATTCGGGAGATATGCGAGCGCGGGTTTCTAAACTATGTGGTGCAGGAGAAGAAAGCATTCTGCCTGGCTCCTGTCTTTACGCCGATTCCGGAGCAGGAAGCAAAGCTGGAAATGGCCCGTCGATATTTCATATACATGGGTCCTTCCACCGTCCATGATGCCATGTACTATTTCCATACGACAGCCGCACAGGTGAAGGAGTGGCTTTCCAAGCTGCCGGTGTCAGCGGTAGAATGCGCGGGTAAAACCTACTATTATATCGACAGCGGCCAGACCTATGACCAGGAGATGCCTAAGTGCTTATTCCTTGCAGGCTTTGACCAGCTGCTCTTAGCGCATGAAAAGAAGGAAAGCCTCTTTTTGCACCCGGAGCATATGCGAGAGATATTCAGCCTTGCGGGAATTGTTATGCCTGCGGTGCTGATGGATGGCGAAGTGGTTGGAAGATGGAAAAAGAAGAATAAGAAATTGTCGGTGACAATGTTCAGTACGGCCACGCAGCGAGAGAAAAACATCATTACTGATGCTGTGGGCGCACTTTGGGATGATATAGTGTCTATTACTTTTGATGAATAGGTATCTTATAAAACGCTTTAATATCATCGATCCTCGGCAATCTTTGCTTTCGAGGATGTGAAGATAAATCCCGATTACGAGAGGAGATGTTGTGTTATGAAAAATCTTGTACGCACATACGAACTAGGGAGGGCTAACGTATAAGGTTCTCCCGACAACTGGAGGACAATTATGACACAGTTACTTTTAACCCCGATGAAGGAAGAACACATTCCATTTCTCTATGAGCTGCTAAACATTCCAGAGATCATGGACGCGCTTCATATGACACCAACGACCATGGAAAACTGGCAGGAAGCATATGGCGTATGGGCCAGCGACCCGGACGAGGAAAACTATATTGTTGAATCCGGATCAACTCCGATTGCATGGCTATCTCTGAATGGTCTTGCCTCTGGGATTACCGCATGGATCAAAATGCTGGTGGTGCATCCCCAGTATCAGCGCGCAGGCGTTGGAACATTTGCAATCGAAGAAGCCGAGCAGATCCTGAAAAGGCGCATTTTTGACAAGCTTTGTATCCAGACTACTGCGGATAACCTTCCGGCGCAGCAATGCTATGAGAAGTACGGTTTTTCCCGCATTCCAGCTTTGGAGCAGAGCAAGATTATTTATGAGAAAGCAGTACCGCTGAATATTCAGACATTCTCAGAATCTGCGGATCAAGCTGCTACCATGCAAGCTATTTTTGATTGTGACTGGCGGGCGGCAAAGTTCCTGGCGCAGCTCCTCAAGGAAAAACGCTTAGAGGAATATGTGGGAGAAGGGACGCTGTATCTTTTATGGTGCGGCATAGAACTTGCCGGGTTCATCATCCTGGGGGAAAAGGACGGTTTGCCTGATCCGAACCGCACCCCGTGGCTCAGTTTCCTATTTGTTGCGCCTGCATACCGTGGGCGTCGGCTGGGAAAGCGGCTTATCGACCATGCTTGCGAGGCGGCAATAGAAAGCGGATACAAGCAGGTGTTCCTGTGCACGGATCACGAAGGGCTTTATGAAAAGTACGGTTTTTCCTATTTGGAGTCCCGGAAAGACGTTTGGGGCGATATGAGCCGAATTTATATGCGGACACTGTAACGCTAAGAATGGACAGCAGAGCGTATATGTAGGGCGCATATACGCTCTGCTGCGCAGTATAATTATGAGGGAATTGATTGGAGCGAGTAAAGCCAAAACACTAACCGTATAGGTCAATCTGTGCAAGAGGTCGATACCATGATAAACCGTTTGCGTTTTACATCAAAATACGGTATACTCAATCCAAAGGAGGGATGCTCTATGGCACCTGTTTATCAGAAGAATGTAAAGTATACGCTGGCATCCCATGCAGTGGAGCGTCTGCGACCCAGCGATGATGCCATTAACCTGATGCAGAAAATGTCTGACGGAAAAATCAGCGCGGATGATGCTGTGAACCAGCTGCTGAAGAAGTACGGCGTTTCTCAGGGGAAGCGCCATGGCTGAGAGCTTTAGCCGTAAGGGGGCCTTTCACTTGCCAATCGATATTGTAGAAATATCCGAGCAGAACATGCTGGATTTGCCGCTCAGAGATCAGCCATACGACATCATCGGAAAGATGAAAATCATCTACGACGGTGTATGGTCTTACACGGAACAGCTGTTTGACCATCCGATCCACAAGGACTTCCCGGAGGACGAGGACTGTCGGGACGAGTATTACCATTGCCCGGATAAGACAGCATTTCTTGCCTATGTGGACGGTGCCTTTGCGGGGGACATCCGCTTGAAATGTGACTGGAACCTGTATGCGTTCATCGACAACATCGGCATTGTGCCGGAGTTTCGGGGCATGGGAATCGGAACGATGCTGATGGAAGCCGCCGCCAAATGGGCAAAGGCAATGGATATGAAAGGGCTGGCACTGGAAATGCAGGACACGAATCTCATGGCAGCACGGTTTTATCGGAAGAATGGCTTTGAAATCGGCGGCATCAACACCCGGTTTTATACGAATTTTCATAATGATGAAATTGCAGTGTTTTGGTATAAAGGAATCTGAACATGAAATTTATCCCCACAACGAAATTCCAACTCACCCTGTCTGAAGCAGATCAAAAGCAGCTTTCCGCCATGCCTCGCATCGAACAGGCGCTCACCGACCCGGACATTCTCTCCTACGACATCTGGGATGGGGATGCGCGCGTCGGCTTTGCCATGCTCTGCCCCTTTGAGGGAGACGGCTTCTTCCTCTGGAACTTTGCCATCGACAGCGCCTACCAAAATCAGCATTACGGTCAGCGGGCCCTGCGGGAATTGCTGGCGATGCTTAAACAGGAGCACCGCGCCAAGGTCGTTACCACCACTTATACCTTTGGAAATGATCACGCGAAGTACGTCTATGAGAAGGTCGGATTTTGGGAGACGGATGTGGTGGACGGAAACGGAATCCACGAGGTAAATATGGCGGTGGAGCTGTAGGGCCTCAACGAAAGAGCGCTGCGAGATAGGCATAGAAAAAGGAGGCGCTTTGTAACACAGCGTTTTCCATATTCTTATATGGCATAATGAAGTCGAAAGATATTCCGGGATATAAAGGAAGGATATTGCAATGCTCTTACAAACCCCCCCCCGCCAAATCCACAGCTTCTCGAAATCCCACATTCAATCTGCCCTTCCACATACAAAACAAAGAACCGTGCCGGCTGTCCCATCAGACAATCGGCACGGTTTTACTATGGATGTCACTTGCCCTTCGCGGCTTCTCCGTGGCTCTCCTTCCACTCCTTCGAGTCAAACACCCGCCCGGTGGCAACCATCGTTCCCAAATCCGTGGCATAGCCCTTCTGCTCAAACTCCACGATATGCCCTTCCTCCAAATAGTTGTAGGAAAGATACCGGCGAATCCGCTGATCGCCCTCCTTGGCGTCGAACACCTGATCGGAGGACGTTCCGTCCAGCAGCCGGGAGAAGCACCCCTGAAGATCCTCATAGGAAATCGGCGCCTCCGAGACGGACAGCGCATGGCTTTCTCCCACGCCCTTCACCGCCAGCAGGGGATTGGAGCGGCCCAGCAGCTTGTCATCCCAGTACGTCCAGTAGCCGTGGTCTGCCATCACCACAATGGCGGTGTTGTCGTACACCCCGGCGGCCTTCAAATCGTCCAGATATTGCTTCAAAACGGTCATCGCCGCCTGGACGTTCTGGTCATAGGTGCCCTTGTCGGAGCCGATGATGTTCACGTCCTTGTCATACCGCAGGGGCACATGGGCGCCCTCAATGTGGATGAACTTGAACACCTTGTCTGGCACCGTGGTCACCTGGGCGTTCTGCGCGTCCGGATAGAAGTCCCAGTTCACATAGTGGAACAGCTCAGAGTCGCTGTTTGGCTCCACAATCATGGTAAAGCGGTTCATGTCCACGTGTACCACACGCTTGAGGGCATAGGGCGCATACTTGAACCACACCAGCTTCAATTCCTCCTTGGCGATGGCCGGGAAGCTGGTAAACCGCAGGGTGGTCTTCTCTACATTTTCAAACTCTGCGGCCTGTTCCTGAGTGCAGCGGAGATCCTCCTCGTACATACCGATGCGGTAGTTCTCATCCCGGAGCTTTTGGAGCAGGGGAGAGGCTGCCATGGCCCGGGCGGTATAATCCTCGAAAGGCTCCTGATTTTCAAACCACTGCCCCGTGAGAATGTAGGGGATGGAATGCTCGGTGAAGGAATACGCGCCCACAGTGTTGGGGTAATAGGTGAAATCCGCCAGCGTTTCGGCATACTCCGGGTCGTCCCCGTCCATGAGCTGCCGGAACGCCTTGGAATCCACCGCGTCCATCAGGAAAATCACCATATTTTTGTCGCTGGACATCTGGAATTCGGCGTTTTTCGTCACCGCCATCAGGGGCTTTTTCTGGAAGCCGTCGTTGGTGAGGCCCACGGTCACTAGCGTCACCATCAAAATCGCCGTGAAAAACAGGGAAATGCCGGTGATGACCTTCCGCATCTTCTTTCTATGCAGCAGCCGGGCCAGCAGAAGGAACACCGCCACGATCACCGCGCAGACGATCAGCGAAATAATTGTCTCTTGATTGTAATCCGACCAGCTGAAATCCGTGCCGTCCAGGGGCGGCAGATTCCCCACCAGGAACATCCCGTGGACATAGGCAATCACATACCCGATTCCGCCAATCAGCAGCGCCAGGTCATACAGCTTTTCGTGGATCAGCCAGCACAGGCCAAAGCCCACGATCCCCAGGGCCAGAAAGATGCCGAACAGCCCCAGCAGCGGCGGCAGCAGCGTCCAGAAGTCAAACTGGAACTCGGTGATGTTGGTAAAATACAGCTCCAGCGGCGCATACAGCCCCAAGAGAAAGCTCAGCGCCAGGGTCAAAACCAGACCGGGCACCAGCCGATCCTTGGTGAATTTCCGCTTGCGGGGCTGCTTTGCTTCGATGTTTTCTTTATTCATATGTCTCACCATGTTTCGCAAAAATACGGTGGTATTATATCACAGTTTTGACCGAATTGGTAGGCGGAATTCAGGCAGATCCCGTTTTGCGCTGCCCGATTGTAAGGGCAAATGGGGCGACGCGCGGACGTATGATCTGACCGTCAATTCCAGCTGGCTGGGACTGGACGGCACGGCGGATGCATTGGAAGCTTATATTCGGGCAAGAATCGTGTCAGAAGAGAAATAAAAAAGAGGACGTATTGCGAAAGCGCAGTACGTCCTCTTAATTTTATCAAATTACTATTACAGAATGTCCATAGCGGCGCACGCCCGACCCGCGGTGTGCGCCCGGAGCACTCAGAGTTACAGAATGTCCATAGCGGCGCAGAAGCCCTCGTAAGTAGCCTGCTTTACCGTCCGTGCGCGCTTTGCATCGCCGGTGACCACGAACCAGGGGGTCACGCCCTCCAGGCTCTTGACGATCTCATCGTTGGAGCGGTTGCCGCAGCAGTAGTAGACATAGTCGGCCTCAGCGAACTGCTCGTTGCCGTCCTTGTCCAGGAACTTCACGCCGTTCTCGGTGATCTCCTTGGTGGTGACGGAGCAGTCGAGGATCATGCCGGCCTTGTCCATCCGGGGCAGCAGGGCAGCACGCTGAGAGGGATAGGAATCCTTGCACATGGCGTCCCGCATCTCCAGAATCTGAACCTTGGCGCCGCACTCGCTGGCAAAGAAGTAGCCGGACTCGCAGCCAATGGCGCCGCCGCCGATGATGACGACCTTCTTGCCCTTGAGCTTCTCAATGTCCTTGTATGCCTCCACTGCGTGCTCAGCGTGCTCCACACCGGGGATGGGGGGCACGAAGGGATGGGAACCCACGGCGCAGATTACAGCGTCGGCGTGGAAGCTCTCCAGCAGTTCCCGGGTTGCCTCGGTGTTCAGCATGATCTTCACACCTGCGTGCTCGCAGCGGGCAATCATGCAGTCGCGGAACCGGAGCAGGGACTCCTTATCGGTATCCACCTCGGTGAACCACAGCAGGCCGCCCAGCTTGCTGTCCTTTTCAATCAGGGTGACGTCGTGGCCGCGCTCAGCAGCGGTTACGGCTGCATACATACCGGAAACACCGCCGCCGATGACCAGAACCTTACGGCTGGCCGTGGGCTTGGGGGCATTTCTCCAGCGCAGCTCTCTCTGGCCCCAGGGGTTGACGGCACAGTGCCACAGCTCGGGAATGGGACGGACATCGGGATCGGATGCCAGGGGGTTGAAGCAGGAGCAGCGCAGGCAGGGCGCGATGGTGTCCTCCAGGCCCATGAGGGTCTTGTTTACGAAAGCGGGGTCGGCAAACTGCTGACGGCCCAGTGCAACAAAGTCACACTTACCGGCAGCCAGAGCTTCCTCAATCTGCTCGGGAGCATTAAAGCCGCCGACTGCCACCACGGGAACATGAACGTGCTTTTTGATGGCCTCAGCCAGATCCAGGTTGCAGCCGTGCTTGTCGAACATGGAGGAGAAGGCCTTGGTGTTGACGTGATCCTGATAGGAGCCGGAGGTGACGTGGATCAGATCTACATAATCCTGGATGATTTCGGCAAACTCAATGCCGTCTTCCAGGGTCATGCCGCCCTCCATACGCTCGGAGCCGGACATACGATACTCAATCAGGAAATCGTCGCCGCAGACCTCCTTGATCTTTTTACATACCATAATGGGGAACTTGGCACGATTGGCCATGGAGCCGCCGTATTCATCGGTACGATGGTTAAACTTGGGGGAGATGAACTGGTTCAGCAGCCAGCCATGACCGCCGTGGAGGTTAATCATCTGGAAGCCCAGAGACTTGGCAACCCATGCCACCTCAGCCCACTGTGCAGCGGTCTTTTCCATCATTTCAACGGTCATTTCCTCCACCTGAACGCCGTCATCGCGGACATAGGCAGAGGGGCCGATGGGATTCTTGTGGCCGGGAATGGCGTCAGGATGGTTCATGGCGCCCACATGGTTGAGCTGGATGGAGGCAACGGCACCGTGAGCCTTAATGGCCTCAGTCATGGTCATAATGGACTCCATGTGGAAGGTGGTCATGGGCTTCTCCCACAGGTTCAGGCCGTGCTCATGCCGCCAGGAATACTCATGGTCGATGAAGGACTCGGTGAGGGTAACCTCGGCAAAGCCGCCACGGGCCTTGGTCTCATAGACGTCGATGCCCTCGGGGGTGGGGTAGCCGTGATCCACGATCCGGTTGGTGGTGATGGGGGATGCAAACACACGGTTTTTGAAGGTTACACCCTTGATGGTCATGGGTGTAAACATATGCGGATACTTGGTGCAGGACATAAGTATACTTCCTTTCGTCATATGGTGTTCGTTGGTTTTCTTCGTGTCTAAACCTTACCACGTTTTCCCCCTTTTGTGAAGAAGGCACAAGAAAGTAAGGAGGTTACCTTGAGGTAAGTCGCTCGGGGCAACCCCGCACGAAGGTGTCGCCAATTCACGGGGGGTGCCTTAAATTGGCTGCTCCGAATTTCTGCGCCGCCGGAATGGGCCGTCCATAATCTTGTCCTCTTTTTCCCGGTAGCCGTGCCACATTTCGCCGAGAGAATCAATGGGAAGGCCCTCCTCCTGCATCACATGCCAGCCCCAGTCATAGACCTGGTCCAGCAGGGGAATCAGGCTTTTTCCACGCTCGGTGAGCCGGTATTCCGTCCGGGGCGGGGTGTCGGGAATCACGGTGCGCATCACCAGTCCGTCCTGCTCCAGCGCCTTGAGGTTCTGGGTCAAGACCTTCTGGGTGATGGGAAGCTGCTTACAGAACCGGGAGAAATTCGTCACCTGGTCCGTGTCCATGGCCTGAAGAATAAAGGGCTTCCAGCGGCAGAACACCACCCGCATGACGTAATTGTAGGGATCCTTTGCAATATCAAATACCATATTCTTCTGTTCCATTCCAGTGCCTCCGGGTAAAGATTAGGGATTCATTTTGGGCTTGGGGAGGGTCTTGAGGCCTTCGGCAAACTTCGCCATGATCTCGGGGATCGCAATGTGCTGGGGACATTTGCTTTCGCAGGCGCCGCAGCCAATGCAGTCCTCCGGCCCATGGGCCAGCTCCGCCACGTCCATATGGATCATGGGGCTTTTGCTGAGGGAATAGCGGTTGTAGAGCTTTAAGATGTCGGGAATCTCCAGCTCCATGGGACATCCGTCGCAGTAGTGGCAGGCGGTGCAGGGGACGATGACCTGAGATCGGAACTGCTCCAGCGCCTGATTCAAAACGGCCTGCTCCTGCTCGGTGAGATGCTTGCCCTCGGAGAAGGTTTCTACATTGTTCTCCGCCTGATCCATCTGGGTCATGCCGCTGAGGATCACGCCCACGTTGGGCAGGCTCATCACATACCGGAACGCCCAGGAGGCAACGGTTTTGTCCGGGTTGCAGTCCGTCAGCAGCTTGTCGGCCTCGGGGGTCAGAGAGGCCAGCCGACCGCCCCGGCAAGGCTCCATGACCCACACCGGCACGCCGTAATCGGTGACGATCTCATACTGCTGCTTGGCGTCCTGCATCTCCCAATCCAGGTAGTTCAGCTGGAGCTGCACAAACTCAAAGAAATCGTACTGATCCAGAAATGCTTTCAGCGTTTCGGGCTTTGCATGGCTGGAAAGACCGAAATGGCGGATGCGCCCATTCTTTTTCTGCTCCAGCAGATAGGGGATCACGCCCTTTTCCGGATCGGTGAACACCGGCACGCTGTCCTCACAGAGGTTGTGGAGCAGATAAAAGTCGAAATGGTCGGTTCCGCATTTTTGGAGCTGCTCCTCAAAGATTTCCTGGGGGGTTCGGCCTTCCTCCAGAGGATAGAAGGGCATTTTGTCCGCCAGGAAATAGCGGTCTCGGGGGTATTTGCTCAGGGCCTTGCCCACAAAAATCTCCGACTTGCCCCCATGGTACATATAGGCGGTGTCGTAGTAGTTGACCCCGGCGGCCATGAGGTAGTCAATGATCTCCTGGGCCTTGGCTTCGTCAATGGGGCCGTTGCGGCCATCTATCGTGGGCAGGCGCATATTGCCCATGCCCAGCCGGGAAATTTTTTCGCCGCAGAGCTCTTTGTACATCATGAAAAATTCCTCCTTCTTATGTTCTGCCGAATTCGAAATGGATATGCTGCTATTATACCATGCCCGGGGAAGCCTGTCAAAAGCCCGGCTTGGTTGACATTGCACCGGAAAAGCTGATACAATATAGATAATAAAAGAGGGAGTGAGGAATATGACGAACGTTCTGCTCAATATTTACGAATTCCAGGCCGATTGGGCCAAAACGGTTTTGGGCGAAATCCTAAAGCCGGAGCACCGGGTGACGATTCTCACCATGAGCCACGGGGACGAGATTCCGGACAGGAAAACCTGGGAGAAGCGCTATCTCCCCGGCCGGGAAATTTATAACGTACTCACCGGGGCCTACGGGGCATACGGCATTCCCAAAGAGAACATCCAATTCGTCGGCTGGTACCACGACACCCCGGAAACGGCGCTAGAAAAAATCGGCGAGGCGGATGTGCTGTTCCTCACCGGCGGCCTTCCGGACGTGTTCTATTCCAGACTGGAGGAATGGGGTCTGGTGGAGCCGATCCGGCAGTTCCCGGGCATTGTAATGGGATGCAGCGCCGGGGCCATGATGCAGATGACGGAATACCACATCACCCCCGACGAGGACTACGACACTTATGGCTATTATCCCGGCCTGGGCCTTTTAGAGGGCTTTGAGCCGGAGGTGCACTATGCCGCGTCGGAGGTGCAGAAGGAGAGCATCGACCGCTATCTCCGGGGGCGGGGGAAACCCGTCTATGCCATGACCAATCAGGGCGGCCTTGTGGTGCGGAACGGCGAAATCACCCCCATGGGCGAGGTGTACCGCTTTCCCCGGGAGGCGGCGCTGTGAAGGAAAAACGCCTGGACTTTGAGCTGATGCGGATTGTTGCGATTTTCCTGGTGGTGTTCAACCATACGGACAATCGGGGCTTTTTCCTGTATCAGGTGCCGGGGTGCAGCGGCGTGAATGCGGTGCTGTCTTTGCTGCTGGCGACCTTCTGTAAAATCGCCGTGCCGCTGTTTTTCATGATCTCCGGCGGACTGCTGCTCCATCGGCAGGAATCCCTGAAGGATTTGTTCCGGAAACGCATTGTGCGGATGGGGATTGTACTGGTGCTGTTTTCGGGGATTCTCTATGGCTTCTGGATCCACTGGGGCTTTGTGCCCCATCCGGGAGTCAAGGATTTCATCCGCCGGGTGCTGACGGACGGCATTTCCATTCCCTATTGGTATCTCTATACCTATTTCGGCGTGCTGTTTTTATTCCCGCTGCTGCGGCCATTGGCGCAGAATCTTTCGGAGGAAGGCTATCTCTGGCTGTTCGGCGTGCATTTTGCATTTTTCGGAATCATTGCGCCGCTGTCGTCCATTTTGCGGCTGGAGCCTCTGAACCAGTATTTTGTCACCGGCCTGACCATGGGAACCGGAACCGCCGGAACTCCGTTTATGGCGGGGCAGGCGGTGTATTACCTGCTCATGGGCTACTATTTTGCCCATCGGTTTCCCTGGGAGAAGCTCACGAAAAAGCGGCTTGCACTGTTTGGCATTCTGGCGGCAGCGTCGGTCTTTATCATGGCCGGACTCAGCGGATGGGCCTTTCTCCGCCGGGGCGAGACCTCCGGGGCGTTTATGGGGTCGCTGGAGATCGTGACGTTCTTCGTCTATGCGCTGATCCACCAGCTGACGGTCTTTCATCCCATCACCGGGAAGGGGGCCAAGCTCATTCGGACGCTGGGCGGCTGTGTCTTCGGCGCATACCTCATGGAGGGCATTTTCCGGCGGGAGCTGGACGGGGTGTATTTGGCGCTTGAACCGTATATCCATGTGCTCCCGGCGTGCCTTGTATGGGTGGCGGCGGTGGTGGCCTGCGGTATGGCGGTCAGCTGGGTGCTGAAAAAAATTCCGGGCCTTGGGAAGCTGCTGTAAGGGGAAAATGCAAAAAAACACTGATAATTCGGGACAATTCGGGAAAAATCACTGGACATTTTCCCATTCTTTTGATACACTGAGGAATGAAATTCATCCATTGTTGGGAGGCAGAGTTCCGATGAAATGCCCATTTTGCGGAGAAGAAGAAAGCAAGGTTGTGGATTCCCGCCACTCCGAAGACGGCAACTCCATTCGCCGCCGCCGGGAGTGCCTGGGCTGCGGCAAGCGGTTTACCACCTATGAAACCGTGGAATGCCTGCCCATTATCGTGGTGAAAAAGGACGGCCGCCGTCAGATTTTTGACCGGAACAAGGTCCTAAAGGGCATGGTTCGCGCCTGTGAAAAGCGTCCGGTACCTCTGGCCAAGCTGGAGGCAGCCTCGGCGGAAATCGAGCAGGTGGTGCAGAACTCCCTGGAGCGGGAGGTCAAAAGCGACTACATCGGCGAGCTGGTGATGGAGCGCCTGAAGCCCCTGGACGAGGTGAGCTATGTGCGCTTTGCCTCGGTCTACCGGCAGTTTAAAGACATCAACAGCTTCCGAAACGAGATCAATAAGATTCTCGCGGAAAAGTAATCAGAAAAAACACTGTGAGGCAAACCGCTTCACAGTGTTTTTTGCATCAATCTGAGTTTACTTCCGGATATCCCGCCGCGCCGCTGAGCAGATCCACAAAGTCGCTGATCTCATAACCGAACGCCCGGCCCATGGCATAGAGGTTCCGGGTGGAGATGCTCTTTGATTTTCCGGACAGAATCCCCCTTAGCACCGTCTGGGAAATATCCGCCGACTGACATAAGGACTCCACCGTATAGCCGCACCGGCTCATCTCTGCCCGAATTTTGATCCTGGCATCCTCGGGAACGATCATTCCGCAGGCTCCTTTTTCTTTCTGGCGGGGCCGGTGGCGCAGTCCATGGCGGTTTTGTAGAGCTGGGCAATGGAGCGCTTCATGTTCTCGGCCATTGCCTTGCCCACTTCCTCGTTGGGGGCCATGAGGGACAGGCTCATCATGGGCATATCTCCGTCCCGGTAGTGAACCGAGGCGATCCAGCGGCCATTTTCGTCCTGACGGGTGTCGGCGGTGAGCATACTCTCCCGGTGGAGCTGATTGATCTTGTCGGCAATGGCGGCGGAGACCTTCTGCACCACGGGAACGGCCAGAGAATCCTCCACATAGCTGCCCTGGGTGCGGCCCTTGTCGGTGATATAGTAGCGGCCATCGGCGTCGGTGGTGATGTGGCCGGAGGACTGAAGCTCTCCGATGCTCTCCACCAGGGTGAAATAGTTCAGGCTGTCATCCTGATAGGCCACCTCATAGAGATCCTCCAGTCGGAGAGGACTGTCGATCCGGGACAGGATAAACAGCACCAGCACCTTCACGTCCATTTTATTATGCAGATAACCCAGCGGCTCCATGCGCCCACGCTCCTTTTGCGAAATAACATCCGAAGATGACAATGATTCTACTGTATTATAGCGTAACCCGGAAGGAAAAACAACCCCGGGCGGGGCAGAATCCACACGCTCTGTGGAACATTTAGGATCCAATGGGGCAGGGCAAAATGACGAAAATTTCGAAAACTCCCGGCGGGAAACCGGTAAAAACCCTGAAATGTGTCCGGTTCTAAAAAAATGCATCGGCATAATGCACAAAATTCGTGCGAATAAATTGAAAATAACTGACCTATCGTATATAATCGTCCCATGCTAAATTGCATGATCCATACCCGGCAAAGGCCGGTATTTCAGGATCGGAAAGGGGTAAATCAATATGAGCTATACTGCTCGCGACATTCGCAACGTCTGCCTGATTGGACACGGCGGTGACGGAAAGACCGCCCTGGCTGAAAGTATGCTGTACTACGCCAAAGGAACCGACCGGCTGGGAAAGTCCGCCGAGGGTACCACCGTCAGCGATTTTGATCCTGAGGAAATCAAGCGGAAATATTCGATCTCTACCTCCATCATCCCCATCGAATACGGAAAGAGCAAGATCAATCTGTTCGATAACCCCGGCTATTTTGACTTTGCCGGTGAGGTGATGCAGTCCATCCGCGTGGTGGATTCCGGCGTCATCGTGGTCTCTGCGAAAAACGGCATCGGTGTGGGCACGGAAAAGTCCTGGAAATACCTGTACGAGCGGAAGCTGCCGCGGTTTGTCTATATCTCCAAGCTGGACGAGGAGCACGCCGACTTCTTCAAGACCTTTGAGGCCCTGCGGGAAAAGTTCGGCAAGACCCTGGCCCCCATCGTCATTCCCATTACCGAGGGCGACAAGACTGTCGGTATCGTGGATATCATCCATAAGAATGCGTTCCTGTCCGGCAAGGGCAAGACCCAGCATACCGATATCCCCGCAGATCTTCAGGACAAGGTGGAGGAATACTATGAGTTCCTCTGCGAGGCCGTAGCCGAGACCTCCGAGGAGAATATGGAAAAATACTTCGCCGGTGAGCCCTTTACCCTGGGCGAAATCATCACCGGCATCAACCGGGGCGTAAAGGATCTGAGCCTGGTGCCCGTATTCTGCGGCAGCGCCATGACCGGCCTTGGCACCGAGGCGCTGATCCACGGTCTGGTGGACTTTGCCCCCGATCCCACCGAGGGCTATCCCCAGGAGGCCGTCAATGAGAACGGCGAGGAAGTCACCATCAACTGCGCCCCCGACGAGACCCCCGTTATGTACATCTTCAAGACCGTCTCCGACCAGTATGGCAAGCAGTCCTTCTTTAAGGTCATCTCCGGTAACGTTACCCCGGATCTGACCCTGGAGAATGCCCGCAGCGGCGACATGGAGAAGCTGGGGCACATCTATACCGTCAAGGGCAAGAAGACCACCGAGGTCAAGGTGCTCAACTGCGGCGACATCGGCGTGGTATCCAAGCTGGCTTCCGTGAAGACCGGCGATACCCTCTGCGTGCCTGCCCGTCCGCTGACCCTGAAGCCCGCCGAGTATCATGAGCCCTGCCATTCCCGGGCCATTTACGCCAAGGTCAAGGGCCAGGAGGAGAAGATCGCGTCCGGCCTTACAAGACTGGCTGAAGAAGACCTGTCCTTTAAGCTGGTCAATAATGCCGAGACCAAGGAAATGGTGCTCACCGGCGCAGGCGATATCCATCTGGATGTGCTGTGCTCCAAGCTGAGAAGCAAATTCGGCGTGGAAAGTGAGCTCCGGGAGCCCAAGGTGGCTTACCGTGAGACCATCCGGAAGTCCGCCACCGTTCGTGGCCGCCATAAGAAGCAGTCCGGCGGTCACGGTCAGTTTGGCGACGTTGTGATTGAATTCTCCCCCGGCGAGACCCAGGAGCTGACCTTTGAAGAGAAGGTCGTGGGCGGTGCCGTGCCCAAGAACTTCTTCCCGGCGGTGGAAAAGGGCCTGAGAGAGTCCTGCGAAAAGGGCGTTCTGGCCGGCTATCCCATGGTGTTCGTGAAGGCGACCCTGCTGGACGGCTCCTACCATCCCGTTGACTCCTCCGAAATGGCCTTTAAGATGGCGGCGTCCCTGGCCTATAAAGAGGGCATCCCCCAGGCCGGGCCCGTGATTCTGGAGCCCATTGGCTCGTTGAAGGTTACCATTCCGGATTCCATGATGGGCGACATCATGGGCGACCTCAACAAGCGCCGGGGCCGGATCATGGGCATGACCCCCGATGACGACGGCAACCAGGTCGTCGAGGCCGAGGTTCCCATGAGCGAGATGATGAGCTATGCCATCGACCTGCGCTCCATGACCCAGGGCAGCGGCAGCTTTACCTTCGCCTTTGTCCGCTATGAAGAAGCGCCCGCTACCACACAGCAGGCCATCATTGAGGCGGCAAAAAAGAGCGGCAATGTAGACTAATTGCCGAATATCGTGTAAAATGGTAGAGGCGGGAGTTTCCTGCCTCTACTTTTTTCGAAGGGAAATCCACAATGACACAATCGACCTTAAAGCTCCTGGCCATGCTGTTTATGCTGTGCGACCATTTCGCCAAGGTGGTGCTTTCCACCGGGGTGCTCCGTACATTTTTGGGCGTGACGGGGAACGAACAGCTGATGATCGGCCTGGAAACGGTGGGGCGGATCGCCTTTCCCATGTTCGCCTGGTTTGTGGCGGAGGGATGCCGGAAAACCGGCAATTTTCCCAAATATCTGGGGAGACTGGCGATGTTCGCGGTGCTGTCGGAAGCGCCGTTTCAGTATTGCTTTTACGCGGCGGGGCAAAATGGACTCAGCCTGGCGTGCCACAACGTGATGTTTACCATGCTGCTGGCAGCGGCTGGAATTTATGCGGCGAAGTGGCTCAATGAACATGGAATACCGGAGATGGCCGCCATCCTGATTCCGAGCATTCTTGCGGCAGCATTGGGCTGGAGGCTGCAAACGGACTATAACGCCTGGGGGGTGGCGCTGATTTTCATGCTCTACTATCTCCCGGAAAAGAAGCAAAAACTGACGATATTGGCCTGCTGGATGACGGTATTTATGCTGCTCTGGCACGGCTGGAACGGCGAAACCTTCGTCTGGCTCCATGCGGGAGGATGTTCGCTGCTCTGTATGTGGCTGGGCGGAATGTTCTCGGTACCGATCCTTGCCGCCTACAACGGTCAGCGGGGGAGACCCGTCAAATGGCTGTTTTACGTTTTTTATCCCGTCCATCTGGCGGTGCTCTACGGCATTCGGTGCCTGATCTGATTGCAATTTCCCCGGCGAGATGCTATAATTTCCAAAAAGAACGCCGGACAACCGCCGCGAAAGGAGCAGCTTATGACCATTCAGGAAGAATTCACCGAGATTTATCAGCAGTACATCCACCGGGAGGGGGCGGACAAGTTCTTGTACTACCTCCAGAACAAGTCCGATTTCTTCACCGCCCCGGCCAGCACCCGGTTCCACGGCTCCTATGCCGGCGGACTGGCCCAGCACAGCATCAATGTCTACCGCTGCCTCCGGGCCTATCTGGATCGGGAGCGCGTCCAGGAAGAATACGGAATGCACTACTCCGACGAGACCGTGGCACTGGTGTCGCTGCTCCACGATGTGTGCAAAATCGGCTGCTACAAGGCCGGAACCCGGAACGTCAAGGACGAAAACGGCGTCTGGCAGAAGGTGCCCACCTATAATTTTGACGATCCCTTGCCCTACGGTCACGGGGAGAAGTCGGTGTATATCCTCTCCGGCTTTATGCGCCTTAGCCGGGAGGAGGCCTTTGCCATCCGGTTCCACATGGGCTTTTCCGGTCAGGAGGATAAGGGCAGCGTGGGAAAGGCCTTTGAAAAGTTCCCGCTGGCCTTTGCACTGTCGGTTGCGGATATGGAGGCCACCTATTTCCTGGAGGGGAAGCAGGGGAATGCCTGAGCTGTAACGTAAGACAGAAAAAAGGACGTACTGCGGTCAGCGGTACGTCCTTTTGGGGGTTCTGACGATTAATTTTTCAGGGGCAGGCCGGCCTTATCCCGGAATGCGCCCACTGCAATCATAATGAAGTCTACCAGCCAGCCGATGCCGAACAGGCCGCCGGTGAGCAGGTAGAGAATACCGGTGCCGATTTTTCCCACATAGAACCGGTGGATGCCAAGACCGCCCAGGAAGAAGGCCAGCAACAGGGCCACAATCTTGCTCTTGGGGGAGCAGACCATGCCGGTGGTATTCTGGTTGACGTTGGTGTTGGTGTTGCTGTTGTTGATGACGATGTTGGGCTGGGCCTGAGCGGTATTCTCATGGAATTTGTCGGTTGCCGCGCCGCATTTCGGGCAGACCACAGCATTTTCGGAGATTTCCTCGCCACAGTTCCGGCAAAATACAGCCTTTTTCGCCGTGCCGATCTTTTCGCCGCAGTCGGGGCAGAATTCCATGCCCTCGGCTACTTCGGTGCCGCAGTTAGAACAGAACATATCGGTTTCCTCTCTCTCTTTTAATATGACAATATATTACCAAATTTCTGTAGAAAATGCAAGATGGTAACCAGAAAAGATCGCAAAAATCGGACGTACTGCACATCACAATGCAGTACGTCCGAAGTGCTTATTTATAATGCGTACGGAACAAAGCCACAAGCCTTGAAAACCAAGGATTTCAAGGCCAATTGTCTTTGTTCTTGTGCAAGGATTTCGGGCAGTATTACCCAAAATCCTTGC
>OLSL01001709.1_pt1 | contig 19407 bp, 17 predicted proteins | sample 1672511 | NCBI WGS metagenome assembly OLSL01 (sample SAMEA3136694, study PRJEB25190) | human gut metagenome | biome: human gut; feature: human-associated habitat; material: faeces | place: Austria | collected 2013
CAACTTTTACTTTGGAAAAATCAATCTTCTCAACTGTTTTTTCAGCCTCTGCCGGAGCTGCTTCGGAAGTCTTGGAAGCTTTCTTGTCAGCGTCCAGTGACTTCATTGTCGGGAAAAGCAGTACGTCACGAATAGCCGGACTGTTTGTCATCATCATTACCATACGGTCAATTCCGTAACCGATACCACCTGTTGGTGGCATACCGATGCTCAATGCATTCAGGAAGTCTTCGTCTGTATGGTTCGCCTCATCATCGCCGGCTTCGAATGCTTTTTCCTGTGCTTCGAAACGTTCTCTCTGGTCAATCGGATCATTCAACTCAGAGTACGCATTTGCCATCTCCCATCCGTTCATGAAGAACTCAAAACGCTCTACATAATCCGGATCTTCTGGTTTTTTCTTTGTCAGCGGTGAAATTTCTACCGGATGATCCATAATAAAAGTCGGCTGGATCAAGTGCTCCTCTACATATTCCTCAAAGAAGAGATTTAAGATATCGCCTTTCTGATGACGCTCTTCGTATTCAATATGATGCTCGTCTGCAACTTTCTTTGCTTCTTCAGTAGAGTGAATTTCATTGAAATCTACGTTTGCGTACTGTTTTACAGCATCGATCATAGTGATACGGGCAAACGGTTTGGACAGATCCATGGTATGCTCACCGTATGTGATCACCTCAGATCCTGTCACTTCCTTAGCTACATGACGATACAGATTCTCTGTCAGATCCATCATGCCATGATAATCTGTATATGCCTGGTATAACTCCATCAGAGTAAACTCCGGGTTGTGACGGGTATCAAGACCCTCGTTACGGAATACACGGCCAATCTCGTATACACGTTCCATACCACCTACGATCAGACGTTTCAGATAGAGTTCCAAAGAGATACGGAGTTTCAGGTCTTCATTTAATGCGTTGAAATGTGTCTCAAATGGTCTTGCTGCCGCACCGCCTGCATTAGATACCAGCATCGGTGTCTCAACTTCCATGAATCCCTGTGCGTCCAGAAAACGACGGATACTGCTGATAACTTTGGAACGTTTGATGAATGTATCTTTTACTTCCGGATTCATGATCAGGTCTACATATCTCTGACGATAACGGGTATCTGTGTCAGTCAGACCATGGAATTTCTCCGGCAGAACCTGAAGGCTCTTGGAAAGAAGTGTAACTTCTGTCGCATGAATAGAAATCTCACCTGTTTTTGTCTTGAATACTTCACCTTTGATACCGAGAATATCACCTACATCATATTTCTTGAAATCTGCGTAGGACTCTTCTCCGATATTGTCACGTGCCACATAGGACTGAATGCTGCCCTGCAGATCCTGAATATTGCAGAAAGAAGCTTTTCCCATAACACGTTTGAACATCATACGACCCGCAATGCTTACGGTCTTTCCTTCCAGCTCATCAAAGTTATCTTTGATTTCCATGCTGTGATGTGTCATGTCATATTTGGTAATCTGAAACGGATCTTTTCCACGTTCCTGAAGATCCTGCAGTTTCTCGCGACGAACCTTCAAGAGCTGGTTTACGTCTACATTCTGTGCATTCTTTTGTTCAGCCATTTCCTGTTCTCCTTTTCTATTAATTTGATCTCTGAATTTCCAGTACTTTGTACTGTAAAACACCAGCCTGTGTCTCTACATTTACAATATCGCCAACTTTTGCTCCCAGTAATGCTTTTCCTACCGGAGATTCATTGGAAATTTTTCCTTTTAAGCTGTTTGCTTCTGTGGAACCAACGATTTTATACTCAAGTTCTTCGTCGAATTCACAGTCAAGGATACGAACCTGGCAGCCAACACTGATTTTGTCCAGATCTACTTCTTCCTCAACAACAACTTCTGCATGTCTCAAAATTTTCTCAATTTCCTCGATACGAGCCTCGATATCACGCTGCTCATCTTTTGCTGCATCGTACTCTGCATTCTCTGATAAGTCACCCTGCTCACGGGCTTCTTTAATCTTCTGTGCAATCTCTTTTCGTTTTACTACCTTTAAGTCCTGCAACTCACTCTCCAGTTTCTGTAAACCCTGGTAAGTTAAAAGATTTTTCTTATCCATCTCTGCTGATCCTCCTGATCGTTTATTTATCTGAATTTTTGAAGAGTTTTACCCACTTTCACAATCACTACATTATAACCAATCGGAACTTCTATGTCAAGATTCCGCTTTGGGATCTCCCCTGTATTTTCTGGCAAACTACTATTTTTTTGCCGAAGTGCACATCGCTTGTTGCAAACGCATGCTTCCTGAGACTCTACTTCCCGATATTCCCGCCATCTTCGCTTATAAAAAGGAAGGTAAATCACATCTCTGCGAAATTCTCGGACATGCAATTCCCCATACCGCTGCAAATCAAGAACCATTCCCGCCCGACTCTGATGCATCTCAGCTAGCGGCAATATACGGACGATCAGCCCGCATTCGTGCTCCATCCTGTCCGCAAATGCCGCAAAATATTGGGGACGGTCTGTACAGATTTCCAGAAAATTCAGTCCAGGATACAGCTGTTCTAAAATCTGATCCACATCGTCTTCTTCACCAAACACCTGCTCCGGAGAGTCTGTGTCAAGAATCATCGGTCGAAACTCCCGATATGCTTCCAGCAAATCGTGTTTTTCTGCAGCTTTCGATTCCAACACCTCTTCACCTGTCTTTTTGCAAATATCGCTTTCACAATCAACTCTATGACCGGATATCCTCCCCCGGTACAGCAGAATCTGCTCAATCACTTCTCTCGTGGCATAAATCCACGGATTGGCCGATACATCCTCCACTTCATCCATCAGGGTACCATTTGGTTTTTTCGCTCTCCTGCCGGCATTCCATTTATCTATAAACTGCTGCAGCCAGTGGATCAACCGGTGACAACGGACGCATAGTCTGTTCAGAATGTTCTTTATATAGCCACTTCCTATCTGTTTTTTACTATTTTATGATATCATTGTCTAAAGATGTGTTTTTCCTCTGCCAGCCACTGTTCCAACAATGCTTCCAGCTGTGCATAGCTTTCTACTTCATTGATCTTCCCCCGCAGTTTGGAAGAATTTTTGTATCCGGCCGTATACCAGGCTGCATGCTTACGGATTTCCCGGATGCCAATATAGTCTCCTTTGATCTGAAGCTGCAACCGTGCATGCAGAAGCATCATATCCACCACTTCCTGTCTGGACGGACGCGGCATTTCTTCTCCTGTTTCTAACTGATGCAGAATCTGTTGAAAAATCCATGGATTTCCCTGGGCTCCACGCCCGATCATAAAGCCGTCACACCCGGTCTGCTCTTTCATCCGAATCACATCCTGTGCACAGAGAATATCCCCATTTCCAATGACTGGAATGGACACAGCCTCTTTCACCTGCCGGATAATATCCCAGTCTGCTTTTCCGGAATAATACTGCTGTCTCGTTCTTCCATGTACAGCAACAGCCGCCACTCCACAGCTTTCCGCAATCTTTGCAATTTCCACTGCATTGACATGTTCCTCGTCAAAACCTTTTCGAATCTTGACAGTCACTGGTTTTTTCACTGCTTTTACAAGTTTGGTCAGAATCTCCTCCACCAGTTTCGGATCCTTCATCAATGCAGAGCCTTCCCGGTTATTTACTACCTTCGGCACCGGACATCCCATATTAAAATCCAGAATTTCAAAAGGACGTTCCTCAATCTGTGCCGCCATTGCAGCCAGAATATCCGGATCTGATCCAAAAAGCTGCAAAGATACCGGATGTTCCTCCGGATGAATTTCCATCAGTAATTCTGTGTTTTTATTTTTATAATAAATCGCTTTTGCGCTGACCATTTCCATACATAAAAGGCCGGCACCCTGCCTGCGGCATAACAAACGAAATGGCAGGTCTGTTACGCCTGCCATGGGTGCCAGTATCAGATTATTCTCCAGAGTTACATTTCCTATTTTCAATTCACTCATACTGTTCTCTTTCCGTTTTTTATTTTGCATTTTAATCTGCACGAAAACAATGAGGGGACTCCATCCTCATTAACATGATTTCTGCACATTTCCATCTGCTCTCGCCTACTTTTTCTGTTTTTCAAAAATCAGGCGCATGCCCTGCAATGTAAGCATTGGATCGTAAATATCAATGGCATCCGTATCTTTCTCGATAATACGGCCAAGTCCACCGGTTGCAACGACTTTGATATCTCCTTTTCCAAATTCTTTCTTCATCTGTTTTACAATATATTCTGTCTGACCAATCTGTCCATATACAAGTCCTGCCTGCATACATGCAATGGTATCCTGTGCCAGAATGCTCTTTGGTTTCTTGATCTCAAACTCCGGCAGTTTGGCAGCCATACTCCACATCGCCTGGGCAGAAGTACGGATACCCGGCGCAATCACACAAGCAGTAAAGGTACCGTCTGCATCCACCAGATCAAAAGTGGTAGCGGTTCCGTAGTCGATAACGATAGCCGGTCCACCATACAGTTCATACACAGCTGCCGCATCCACAATCCTGTCTGCACCTACCTGGCGCGGATTTTTGGAAGCCACACGGATTCCTGTCTTTACACCAGCCTCAATGATGATTGGTTTTGTATGAAAATATTTGATGATAGCGCTAGTCAGTGAATGCATGACATTCGGTACTACAGAAGCCACAATAACATCTGTGATTTCTTCCACTTTCACATCATTGTGCTCCAACAGTTCGCACATCACCATGCCATATTCGTCTGAGGTACGTGTCTGAATCGTCGTCATCCGAAATGTTACATGAAGTTTTTTCCCTTCAAATACCCCCAGTGTAATATTCGTGTTTCCTATATCTACAGTCAAAAGCATCTGCCTGTCCTCCAATTACCCATTTTTACGCATCCAGCTGATGCATTACTTTATAATACATTTCCAGTGATTCTAACAATTCCTGCTTTGTGTTCTGCAACTGTTTCATCTTCAGAACACTTCCAATCTCGTCGTACAGCAGATCCCCTTCATCTGCCGCTGTCTCAAAGACCAAATCTCCGTCCTCATCAAATTTCAGTGTCAGTGTACCTCCTACGTCTTCCGTGTACAGTACACACATCAGTTTCAGTTCATCCTGAATCCCCTGTGGTATTTTCTGAAAATCAGGATTCAGATAATATTTTTTTGTATATGCACTGGATCCACACAGCACAACTTCTTCCTGGTTCATATTTAGTGGTATTCTCCTTCTATTGTTATACATAACCATATACGCCGCGCACAGACACTTCTCCGGACGACACATGCATAATCCCGTCCTCCGTCTGTACCAACAACTCACCTGCCTGGTTAATCCCCTGTGCCACTCCGGTATATTCTCTTTTCGGATTAAGCACCCGGACACTGCGGCCACGGTTTACAAGGTGACTGTTATATTCGTTCATAAGTCCGGACAGATCCTGCGTCTGCAGATATTGTGCATAGTAAATTTCAAACTGTGCCATGATCTCTGAGATCAGTTTCGCTCTGCTGCATGTCACCCCGGTAAGTAAATACAATGATGTGGCCGTCGATGCCACCTCCTCCGGGAATACTTCGTTTGATACATTAATGCCTACACCGACGACAATGTAATTAATATAGTCAATCTGCGCACTCATTTCCGTTAGAATACCGCACACTTTTTTGCCGTCACACACAATATCGTTCGGCCATTTGATCTGTGTATCAATACCGGTCACCTGACGGATCCCTGCACGCACCGCTAATGCCATAACCAGTGTCAACATGGACGCATTGCCTGGTGCAATATCCGGTTTCAGAAGCAAAGTCATAAAAATTCCTTCGCCCACTCTGGATTCCCAGGAGCGGCCACGGCGTCCTTTCCCTGCTGTCTGAGAGTCACTGACCACCAGAAGTCCCTGGCCGGCACCTTCTTCAGCCAGCTTTTTTGCCTGATCGTTGGTTGAATCTGTCTCGGAAAATACGACAAGCTGCTGTCCCGCCCATTCCGTATGTATCTGATTTTGAATTGTTTCCTCTGTAAGCAGATCCGGCTGCGCCGTCAGACGGTATCCTTTGTTACGCACCGCCTGTATCACATATCCTTCTGCCTCAAGCTGCCGGATTACTTTCCAGACTGCTGTGCGGGATACGCCAAATCGCTCACTGAGTTCCTGCCCGGAGATAAAATCCGGGCAGTTCTGCAAAAGTTCCAGAATTTTCTTTTTCACAATTTTTCCACCTAATCATGTAAAACGGACATTCGCAATCCGCTTTCGCTACTTGCTCATGAACACAGACCTTAAGTCGTCTGTATGTCTTCAGTCCTATTTTTCGTCGCCGCCAAGTGTTGCATACATCACTGCTTTGATGGTATGCATACGGTTCTCAGCCTCATCAAACACAATGGACTGCGGGCTTTCAAATACTTCGTCTGTTACTTCCATGGCATCCAAACCGAACTTGTCATGAATTTCTTTTCCAATCTTCGTATGTAAGTCATGAAATGCCGGAAGACAATGCATAAATTTCACCTGCGGGCCGGCATTTTCCATTAATTTTGTATTTACCTGATATGGGGTCAGCTCTGCAATACGGCTTGCCCATACATCATCCGGTTCACCCATGGATACCCATACATCTGTGTAGATGACATCTGCACCTTTGGTTCCTTCCATGGCATCCTCAGTCAGTGTAATGGTTGCTCCGGTTTTCTCTGCGATAGCACGACACTGAGCTACCAGTTCCTCATTCGGAAAATATTTTTTGTTTGTACATGCAGTGAAATGCATACCGAGTTTTGCACATACAACCATCAGAGAATTTCCCATATTATAACGGGCATCTCCCATATACGCAAGTTTAATTCCTTTCAGATGACCAAAATGCTCCTTAATGGTCAGCATGTCTGCGATCATCTGTGTCGGATGAAACTCATTGGTCAGACCATTCCATACCGGAACTCCCGCATATTTTGCCAGGTCTTCCACAATTGTCTGCTCAAATCCACGGTACTCGATACCGTCATACATACGTCCAAGTACACGGGCAGTATCTGCGATACTTTCTTTCTTTCCAATCTGGGATGCAGACGGATCCAGAAATGTGGCATGCATACCAAGATCAAAGGCGGCTACTTCAAAAGAGCAGCGGGTACGTGTGCTGGTTTTTTCAAAGATCAGTGCAATGTTTTTGCCAGCCAGCACATCATGACGAATGCCTTTTTTCTTCTTTTCTTTGAGTTCTGCGGACAGATCGATCAGATATGTGATCTCCTCCGGTGTAAAATCTAACAGTTTCAGAAAGTTTCTTCCTTTTAAGTTCATCTTTTTTACCTCTCTGTTTTTCTCTCTTTTATAAACGGTCTTTTTTATTTTGAAGATACGTTTAAGACAAAACTGGGCCGCCTTCTTCCGGCAGCCCATGTTTTTCTCTTAATCACAACCGGTCGCAAAGCGACTGCGTTCAAACAACTTTGACCTGAATTTCTACTTTTCTTTTACATCTGCTGCTACTTCTACCAGAGATTTGGCAAGCCCTGCCATACCCTGAATCTCTGATGGGATAATAATCTTTGTAGCTTTGCCGTCTGCAGCCTTTGCAAATGCTTCCAGACTCTTGATCTGAAGCACTGCCGCATCCGGAGAAGCTTCTTTCAGGAAACGGAGACCATCTGCATTCGCCTGCTGGATCTTCAGGATAGCTTCAGCCTGACCTTCTGCTTCTTTGACAGTTGCTTCACGTTTTGCCTCTGCACGAAGGATGGCTGCCTGTTTCTCAGCTTCCGCATCCAGGATTGCAGATTCTTTCTTACCTTCTGCAACCAAAATTGTGGATTTCTTCTCACCTTCCGCACGGAGAATTGCTTCTCTTCGCTCACGTTCCGCTTTCATCTGTTTTTCCATTGCATCCTGAATTGCCTGCGGTGGAATGATGTTTTTCAGCTCAACACGGTTTACCTTGATACCCCACGGATCTGTTGCAATATCCAGGGATGCACGCATTTTTGTATTAATGGTTTCTCTGGATGTCAGTGTCTCATCCAATTCCAGATCACCGATGATATTTCTCAGTGTAGTTGCAGTCAGATTTTCAATCGCCATGATTGGATTTTCCACACCATAGGAAAACAGCTTCGAATCCGTAATCTGGAAAAATACAACCGTATCGATCCGCATGGTAACATTATCTTTTGTAATCACTGGCTGCGGGGCAAAGTCAACTACCTGTTCTTTTAACAGGACTCTTTTTGCCACACGGTCAATGATCGGCATTTTAAAATGAATACCAACTTCCCAGGTCCCCTGATATGCTCCCAGACGCTCCACTACATAGGCATTTGCCTGTGGAACAATCTTGATACAGGAAGCCAGGATCAAGATGATAATAACTACGAGAATAATAATTGCAATCATTGTATTGCCCTCCTTTTACTGTCCGACCGAACGTGTCACCATCAGCTTTACCCCGCTGATGCTTTGTACCAGAACAACTGCATTCTTTTCGAACGTTTCCTTCTCATCCACACTTCGCGCAGCCCATTCCTGTCCATGGATCATCACGCGTCCCTGCGACCGAAGATTATTAATCGGTTCAAGCACCACTGCTTCTTCACCGATCAGTGTCTGGGCATTCGTGCGGATATGACCGGAATTGAATTTTTTCTGAGCTAATGGCCGGATCAGCAGCACCAGTACAAATGATACGATCAGAAATATAACAATCTGTATCCCAGTGCCTGCCTGTGTGAGACTGACAAAGAAAGCCGCCAGTGAACCTCCGGCAAACCATATCGTCAACAACCCAACGGTCGCTATCTCAGTCAAAATAAAAATAACCAGAAGAATCAGCCAGACCATAGATGGCGATAAATCAAACATGTCAATCCCTCCTTTTCCTCGCTTTTCACCAATATACTATATTTTATCTTGTTTTACAATAATAATCCGAAAATTTCCACTTCGTTACGAGAGCGCCTCGTTTGCACTCCCACAATCCTTCCTAGATAAAGTAAAAAAACGGACAGCCATAAGGCTGCCCGCTATCCAATCTACTTATCTACTTAGTAAAAAATCTGGCTTCCGATCACAAGTCCGGATCCGCTTGTTCCGGCATGAAAATATTTTGCTCCGCCAGTATTATCCGCACCTGCAAGTGCTTCTGCTGCTGCCTGATAACAACTGGAAGAAATCTTACCATTACTTAATACCCGTGCAAGTTTTCCGCTTCTTGCCGGAGTGAACTGTCCACTCTGGTAAATAACACCAGAAATACTGTTCGGAAAAGATCCACTTTTCACACGGTTCATTACAACCGCGCCGACTGCCAGCTGACCTGCATATGGCTCTCCGCCAGCCTCACACTCAATGATGGCTGCCAGAAGCTGTGTATCACTTGCGGATGCACTGACTGCCGCGGAAGAGCTTGCTGTGGAATCTGTATTTCCACTCTGCGCTGCTGCAGCCTGCTGTGCTTTCGCTGCTTCTCTCGCTCTGATTTCTTCCATGCTGACTGCATCGTCGATATCAAGATCAAGATCTACATAAGCAGCTGCCACATAAGCAGTTACACCGTTACATTCTACGGACACCCATCCGTCTACGTTCTCCGCATCTGTGTTTACTTTCAGAGATTCGCCTGCATCGATCACATCCAGAATCTTTGCATCTGTGCTGTATGATTCACGTACGCGGATTCCATCCGCATTTGCTGTTGCCTGTGTCTCACAATTTGCCTCTGCATATACCCGTGCTTCTTCACCAAACACGCAGTAAGCATTGCTGACATATCCTTCCAGATCACCGGATTTTACTTTTGTCCACTCAGCTCCGACTTCCAGTACTTCCGCACCGGAACCATGATAGAACTTTCCGACTACTTCTGCATCCTGAGATGCTTCTTTTCGTATATTCAAAGAACTGTTTTCATCAACTGTAACAAGCATCTTGTTCGCCCATTCAGCTGCCTGGGCCGCTGCTGCAGCTGCCGCCTGTGCATTCTGATGTGTAATCTGGACAGATTGAATACCAGTGCTTGCGATCTGGCTTGCCCGGTCTAATACGCTTCCGACTACACCTGTTGTATCCACCTCAGCAGCACTTGCAGAAACGGCTGTTGTGACGGATGAAACTGCCAGCGCTGCTGTAATGATTCCGCTTTCAATAACCTTTCTAAATTTCATATGACCTCCTGATCCAGATTCTCTCTCAAATGCGTTCGAGAATCTGCTTTGATTGATATTTATAATTACCTTTTTGTTTAGTATTACGATTCTGTTTATTTCTATTCATTTCTTTTAATTTTGTTACAGAATTGTTACATAAACATTGCAGGCATTATAACAACCATTTTTCAGGATGTCAACCCTTTTTCCCTATTTTTGTGGATTATTCCACCATTTCTAACGTAAAAACAGCTATTTTCATATAAAAACCAGCTATTTTTTGTGTACTTTTTGGGATTGACTTTTTATCTGTTATTAATATTTTATTACATTACATTTCATTTGTTTTTTATTTTGCTTTTTCCCAATCATTTTCAGAAAAAAGATGTTACGGAAACATCTCCCGGATCACACTTCCGAAGAGTTCCTCCTGTTCTCTGGATGGCTCTTTTCTGCTCCGTTTCTGCTCAGCACTGCCTGTCCGCTCCCTGCGCTTCTCGCCGGTATTCTGTTCTATATTTTTCTTCTGTTCAAAATACATTTTTATCATTCCTTCTGTTCGTTTTGCTGTCTCCTTCACCTGTCTGCGGCAGCGTTTCACTGCAAGTAAATTCATGATCATAAGTACGAAGATACATCCCAGTATCATCACGCAAATTTCAGAAAAATGCTGTGTGTATACTCCTCTCACAAAATCCAGAATCTGCTCCATCCGGTGCCTCCCTTCTGCCATTTTTTATGGCAATTTGATTTTTTGATACATAACAAGTGTAACAAAATCATACACATAAAAAAAGACCGTACGCCCATGTTTTCGCCGCAAGTTTCGACCACTTTCTTCCTATTATTGATATTTTCACGGAGAAAAAAGAAACGCTTGTCTCAATATGGCAATAGGTGTATATTTAAGAAGAAAATTTTGCCGTCATGCATCAGAAGCATTCCTAAAGAATCGTATGACCTAAAACAATAAGATAAAAAATGACAATTGATTGATAGTGAGGATAATCATATGAAAAAAATCATTCTTACCGGCGGTGGTACAGCCGGACACGTCACTCCAAACATCGCCCTGTTGCCGCGACTGAAAGAACTCGGATACGATATTTCCTACATCGGTTCTTATGAAGGTATGGAAAAAGGGCTTATTGAACAGCAGCATATTCCATATTATGGTATTTCTTCCGGAAAATTACGCCGCTATTTTGATCCAAAGAATTTTTCGGATCCCTTTAAAGTAATGAAAGGATATTTTCAGGCATGTGCCCTGATGCGCAAATTAAAACCGGATATCGTTTTTTCCAAAGGCGGTTTTGTCAGTGTTCCGGTAGTGCTCGCTGCCAAACATGCTAAAATTCCTACCATCATCCACGAATCCGATATCACACCGGGTCTGGCAAACCGTATTGCCATTCCGGCGGCCAGCAGAGTCTGCTGTAACTTCCCGGAAACGATCCCGCATCTTCCGGAAGGCAAAGCGGTATTGTCAGGTTCCCCGATTCGCGCAGAACTGCTGCATGGTGATAAAAAGCGAGCCTATACATACACCTGTCTGACACCTGAGAAACCGGTAATCCTGGTAGTAGGCGGAAGTTCCGGCTCCAAGATTATCAACGATACTGTTCGCAGCCTGCTGCCGCAGATTCTGAAAAACTATCAGGTTATCCATCTGTGCGGAAAGGGCAATCTGGATCCGACACTGCACAATACAGAAGGTTATGTCCAGTATGAATATGCAAATGCCGAACTGGCAGACTTCTTCGCTGTATCCGAACTGGTAATATCACGTGCCGGTGCAAACTCCATCTGCGAGCTTCTGGCACTGCACAAACCAAATATTCTGATTCCGCTGTCCAGGAATGCGAGCCGGGGCGATCAGATTCTGAATGCAAACTCCTTTCAAAAGCAGGGCTTCAGCTATGTCATTGAGGAGGAAGAACTGACAGACCAGACACTGAGTGAAGCGATTCAGACCGTCTGGACAAAACGTGCCGATTACATTCATGCTATGGAAAGCAGTGATCAGATGGATGCCGTAACTACCATTACCAATCTGATTGAAAAATTGAGAAAGCACTGATTTGTATATAAATAAGAAGAAGGCGCGTCACCGTAGCAGTGACACGCCTTCTTCTTATTTAACATCATATTGATCAGGGTATCAAAACATCAAAAACTAGTGTCTCATATCCAGTGTCTTACAGATTTCCGCAATTTCTTCCGCAGACAAATCCGCATGATTCCAACAGAGTTTTTCCTCATTTCCATCATTTTTATAACGCGGGATCAGATGCATATGAAAATGGAATACTGTCTGACCAGCCACTTCACCGTTATTCTGCACGATATTGAATCCATCGCAATGCAGGATCTCTGTCATCTTTGTAGCAAGCTTTTTCGCAAGGACAAAAATATCTGCCGCATCTTCATCCGGAAGTTCATAGATGTTTGCTGCATGATTCTTCGGCAGAATCAGTGCATGTCCCTTTGTTGCCGGACTTGCATCCAGGATCACCGTAAATTTTTCATCTTCATAGATGATATTTGTCGGAATATCTTTGTTTGCCAGTTTACAAAAAATACAGTTGTCGTCTTTCATCGCAATACCTCCTGTGTCAGCATTGATTTTTCGCAGATGCTATTTTCTTCTGCCTGTCTGACCTTATTCAAGCGGATATTTGCAATCCGCTTCGCTACTTGCTCATAACCGAATGCTGCTTTGCAGCTTATTCGGTTAAATTCAGTATAAAAAACTTTGCCCGAAAAGTAAAGCGGACATTCGCAATCCGCTTTCGTATCTGAAAATCAACATCAGTAAAGCAATAGCTGATGTTTTGTTTTCCCGCAACTTAAAACAGAACCCAAAAAAGAATTATTTTATACTTATTTAACTTGCGAACCACATAGGAATGAACTATTATGAATAAGTAAAAGTTTCTGTATAGATAGAACAGAAAATAACAGAGGAGAAAAAATCTATTATGAAAAAAATAACCTCACTCATTGACATTCTTTCCGCTCAGACCGAAAAGTCTCCGAAACGTGTCATCTACCGTTTTCTGGAATATAAAAACGGCGAATGGGAAATGCAGAACATCACCATGCGTTCCCTCTATCATAAATCTCTGGAGATTGCCTATGCCCTCCGAAAAAAAGGACTTCGTCCCGGCGACCGGGCAGTCATCTTCAGTATGCAGGACTACGGCACAACTTATGCGATTCTGGGCTGTATGATGGCCGGTGTTACGTTCACTGTCATCCCGCCGCCTCTGGATGAAGGTAAAATCGCAAGGTTTATCTCCGTATTAAAATCCTGCCAGCCGAAAGCACTGATCTCCAATTATGCACTGGAACAGGAATCCGGTGTGAGCCTTACCGGCCGATTGATCCGGGAGGCATTTACCAGTGTCATCCGACTGAAACGCATCTATACTGACCGTCTGACACCTTACAAACGGAAAGATGTCATTGTAGATGCCACAGAAAACCGTCTGGTTTACCTGCAGTACACCTCCGGTTCCACCAGTGCACCAAGAGGTGTCCGTGTCACATGGAAAGCACTGATGAAAAATTTGGAGCAATGTCAGGCATGCTATGATTTCAATCATGGTACCTTAGGTACCTGGGTTCCGTTTTTCCACAACCTGGGGCTCGTGGTTACCATCTGTATGCCAATCTGCACCACAGATGCCTGTGCATACTTCTTGTCCACCATGCAGTTTCTGGAGAACCCAAAGCTCTGGGTAAAAATGCTGCATGATTTCAATCTGACCTTAACCGTCGGTCCGGGTTCTGCATTTGATGCATGTACCCGTATTTTTACGCCGGAAGAAGCGGCAAAATATCCACTGACCCAGGTCACACATTTTATGAATGGCTCTGAATTTATCAGTGCAAAAACGGTAGAGAAATTCTCCAGGATGTTCCGGCTTTCGCCAAATGCTATGGCACCTGGCTATGGTCTTGCCGAAAATGTCTGTCTGGCGACTTTTGCCAGCCAGGACTACCGCACTCTGAAACTTGATTACGAAGCCTATCAGAAAAACTGTGCCGTCCTGGTGACAGAAGAAAAAGAAGGAGAACAGGTCAAAGAGATTGTCAGTGTCGGTGCACCGGTCAAAGACCTGAACCTCGTCATTGCCAATCCGAAGACAAAGAAACCTTATCCGGATCTGCACATCGGAGAAATTTTTATCTCCGGCGACAGCGTTGCAAATGGCTACTGGGGCAACCTGAAAGAAAATGCTAACTTCCGGGTGCGTCTGGAAGGCTATGACCGCAACTTTTATAAAACCGGTGATCTTGGATTTCTGTACGAAGGTCATCTCTACATCACCGGTCGTATCAAGGAAATGTTGATCATCAACGGCCACAATATCTTTCCAAGCGATCTGCAGGCATTGATCATACAGAAAGTTCCGGCTCTGGCCACCACCGCTTTCGGATTTTTCTCCACAAACGACGGAGATAAGGAACATGTCATTGCTGTAGTAGAATCCACACCGGAAGAAGATTTCCAAAAACGGGTGGGACAGATCAATGCTGCTGTTTCCGAGCGTTTTGGATTTTCTTTCTACGATATTATATTTGTGCCAAGAAGTGCAATCCCGCGGACAGATAATGGCAAGCTGCAGATGCTGAAAGCCCGGGATCTGTATCAGCAGGGCAAACTACAGTTGCTGCACAGCAGCCATGCATACCGCACCGGAAGCGCTGAAACAACTATTATTGATAAATCCATCGACAAGGCGGATGAAATCCTGCTTCAGGTAAAATCTGTTTTCGAAAAAGTATTAAATATTGAACAGTATAATCTCACGGATTCCTTCCTGGAGCTTGGTGGAGATTCCCTGATGGGATTCGAACTGGTGAGCAAAATTGAAGAACGGTTCCATGTCAAACTGGATCTGCGGGAAGTCCTGTTGGATTCCTCTGTTTCCGGTGTGGCTAACTACGTCCGTCAGGTACTGACCGGTGGAAAAGGCACTTCAAAAGCTGTCAATCTGGAACAGGAATGTCACCTGGATCCGGCCATTTCCCCATCAGGAGCCTATGAAACAGCTCCACAGGACTGCAGAAATATTCTGCTGACCGGTGCCACCGGATTTCTGGGTGCGCAGCTGATCCGTGCAATCCTGACCCAGTATCCAAAGGAGGGATTGCATCTGTACTGTCTGGTACGTGCAGATTCTGAAGAAGCCGGTCTGGAACGACTGATTAAAAATATGGAACACTACGAATGCTGGAAAGAAGAATATCGCGGCTTTCTGCATCCGGTGATCGGTGATCTCTCTACAGAGAAATTCGGACTTTCGGACGAACAGTGGCAGGAACTTGCCCAAACAATCGAGGTCATCTATCACAATGGTGCCCTCTTAAACTTCATCTTTCCGTATGAGTTTCTCAAAGAGACCAACGTCCACGGTACAGTAGAAACCCTGCGGCTTGCCTGTGCCGGACAACCGAAATACTATCACTATGTGTCCTCATATAGTGTTTACGACACACCAAACAACAAAGGAAAACGGGTCTACGAAAATGATCCGCTTAACACGGCGCGCGGTTTTTCTCTTGCTTATTCCGAGACAAAATGGGTGTCTGAGAAACTGGTCGGCATTGCGCAGAAACGTGGTCTTCACACTGTGATCTACCGTCCAGGCGATATCACGGGTGCTTCCAACGGTATCTGGGAAATGGACGATATGGTCAGCCGTATGATCGTAGGAACCATCCAGATGCAGGCAATTCCACGCACAAGCTACTGCATGCATATGACACCGGTAGATTTTGTAGCGGATGCCATCTGCTGTATCTCCCGCAAACCGGAAGCCATGGATCAGGCATTCAACCTGGTAAATCCAGCACCGGTTCCAGTGAAAAAGGCCGTTTCCTATATCCGTGCCCATGGCTACCCGGTGCGCTACATTTCGTTCGGTGCATGGAAAAGCAAGCTAAAACAGGCTACCGCATCCGAAAATGCTCTGACGCTGCTGGCATGCCTGTTCGAGAGCGGCACGGATGCCAATCCAGGTGTGCTGCGCCATTTTATCGGCAAAGACACCATCTATGACTGTACGAAAGCAAACGTACTGCTCAATCAGTCTGGCATCAGCTGTCCTCCTGTGGACGAAAAGCTTTTTGGTGCTTACCTGAATTATTTTAAAAAGAATGGATGGATATAAAATATGAAAATTGGAATACCACGGGCTCTGCTCTACTATCGTTACCATGTACTCTGGAATACGTTTTTCCAGGAGCTTGGTATCGAAACTGTCATCAGCCCACATACAAATAAAACACTTATGGATGCAGGCAGCCACTACGCCATTGATGAGAACTGTCTCTCCAGCAAATTATTTTTCGGTCATGTGTCCGCATTGGAAGGAAAATGTGATGCTGTCTTTGTTCCGCGTATCGCAAATTACGGAAAAGACGGCGTCATGTGCTCCCGCTTCGAGGGACTCTATGACATGGCTGTCAATACCTTCCGGGATCATGACATCGATTTTGTCACCTGCAACGTAGACATTCAGCAGAAATGTCCGGAGGAGCAGGCTTACGTCATGCTCGGTGTTTCCCTGGGTGCCTCAGAAGCAAAAGCAAGAGAAGCCTACCAGAAATCTTATCAGGCATGGCAGGCTGCACAGAAAGCACACATTGCAGAGGAGGAAGCCAGGCTCCACGATGACCGCATCAAGATCCTCGTTGTCGGACACAGCTACAACCTTTATGACGAATACATCGGCAAACCGATCCTGAAAGGGATTGAACAGCTGGATGCAGTTCCGATCTGCTCCGATGCAGTGGATCTGAAGCAGGCACAGGAAGATTCCCTGAATATCTGCAAATCCGTACCATGGATCATGAGCCGTGAGCTGCTTGGCTCCATCGCAAAATACCACAACGATGTAGACGGCATCATCCTGCTTACTGCATTTCCATGCGGTCCGGACTCCATGATCAACGAGATGATCATCCGCCGGATCAAAGACCGACCGATTCTGAACCTGCTGCTGGACAGCCAGGACGGAAACGCCGGTATTGAAACCCGTCTGGAAAGTTTTATTGATATTATCCGTTTCCGAAAGGAGGCACGCCTGTAATGCCGGAAAAGAAATATAAACTCTGTTATCCACAGCTTGGAAACTATGACATTCCGATCCAGTATTTTGTAAATAACGGACTGCATCTGGAATATCTTGCTCCACCTGCCATGACAAAACGAACCATTGAGCTCGGTGCAAAATACAGCCCGGACTTTGTCTGTGCACCATTCAAATGTATGATGGGCTGTTATATTGAAGCACTGGAACAGGGTGCCAACGTCCTAATCCAGACCGGCGGTACCTGCCGCCTGGGTTATTATGGTGAGCTCCATGAACAGATTTTAAAAGATATGGGGTACGATTTTGAGATGTTTAATCTCACTCTATTCCGCTACAAAAATCTCATCGGAATGTTAAAAGGCATGAAACAGTTTGCCCCGAACGCATCGCTGCTCCAAATGGCTAAAGCATTGCCTGCCACCGCCAGAATGATCACTGTCATTGATAAAGTTGAGGATAACTACCGTCAAAACATGGGCTTTGAAATTAAAAAAGGTTCCTACGATAAAGTATACAACCGTTTTCTGGCTCAGCTCCGCAAAGCAAAAGGACTGAGTGATGTCAACCGTATTTACAAAAAGGCCATCGCAGATTTTGATGCCATTCCCAAAAACAAACCCGCGCATCCACTGCGTGTCGGTGTGGTAGGCGAATATTTTACTATTATGGATCCTTATTCCAATCATGAGATTGAAAAAAAACTTGCACAGATGGGTGCAGAAGTACATCGCTGGATGAACCTCTCCAACAGTGTACTGCTCTGCCCGGATAAGGGAACACTGAAAAAACTGAAGGGTTATCTCACCTATGACCTGTACAAATTTCCATCTTCCCTGTGGGTCAATATCCAGAAAAAACTTTCCAGCAAATATACAAAATTTGACATGGGAAGTTCCAGTATTTCCACCATCGCCCTGGCTGAGCATTATGCCAAAAAAGGATTTGACGGACTGGTTCATGTAAAATCCTTCGGATGTACACCGGAGATGGATGCGGTTCCCGTACTGCATAACATCAGCTCCGATTACAAAATCCCTGTGCTGTACTTAAACTATGACACGCAGACCAGTGATACCGGTATTGAAACCCGACTGGAAGCATTTTATGATATGATCGCCATGAGAAAGGAAGTTACACAATCTTGAAAAAAGCATATTTAGGAATTGACATCGGATCTATTTCCACCAAAGGTGTCATTATCGATGAAGAAAAAAATATCCTCGCCGGAATCTATCTCTGGACCGAGGGAAATCCGATGGGCGCTGCCAAAAAAGTCATTGCTGCCCTGGGAAAAAAAATTGATCAGAATGAATATCAGGTCGTTGCTGCCGGAACAACCGGAAGTGCCCGCAAACTTGTCGGTGCCATGTGTAACGCCAGCATTGTAAAAAATGAGATCACTGCACATGCAGTAGGAACCACCACCCTGCACCCGGATGTCCGCACTATCCTTGAAATCGGTGGACAGGATTCCAAAATCATCTGTGTGGAAAACGGTGTTGCCGTAGACTACGCCATGAACACCCTCTGTGCAGCCGGAACCGGTTCTTTCCTCTCCAGCCAGGCTCGCCGCCTCGGTGTGGAAGTAGAAGAATTCGGTAAGATTGCACTTAGCAGCAAAAATCCTACACCAATTGCTGCCCGTTGTACGGTATTTGCGGAATCTGATCTGGTACACAAAATTCAGATGGGACACAAAAAAGAAGATATCATTGCCGGTCTGTGCAATGCCGTAGCAAATAATTATTTAAATAATATTGGAAAAGGTAAGAAAATACTTGCTCCAATCGTATTCCAAGGTGGAGTAAGTAAAAATGAAGGCGTAGTAAAGGCCTTTGCAGACTCTCTGGGAGAAGAAATTATCGTAGATGATAACGGACATCTGATGGGCTGCTACGGAGCAGCAATCCTTGCACTGGGATGCGGAATCGAAAAACCGTTCAGCTTTGATGTGGCAGAAATGGAATTCGTGACACGCGAAGTCGTTTGTCCGAACTGTCCGAACCACTGTGAGGTCATCTGCGTTTATCGTGATGGGGAACTCATTGATTCCTGGGGAAATCGCTGCGAACGTGGCGAGATCAAACAAGGTCAGGAATAGGATGGCTTAAAATTTAATATGTAAGAAAAAAGTAAGCGTCAAATAAAACAGTGTATAGAAAAATAACCGTCAGCCTTTTATACTAAAAGGTC